>Ga0209389_1001056_pt1 | contig 18471 bp, 20 predicted proteins | sample CowpearedBW_FD_187526 | JGI IMG/M metagenome (GOLD analysis project Ga0209389, IMG submission 187526) | Root nodule microbial communities of legume samples collected from California, USA - Cow pea red BW (SPAdes) (version 2) | ecosystem: Host-associated > Plants > Roots > Nodule | place: USA...
GAACCCGCTCGCCATTACCGCGCCGCCCTTCGCGAAAGGCACGAACGCCGATCGCTAAAGGCCAAGCTGTCCGACCTGAGCGAGATGGCGCTCCACGATATCGGTATCTCGCGCGGCGAGATCGACTGCGTCGCCGCGAACCGTGATGTCGATCCACGAGGCGTCCGATCCGCAGGATGACCCCACAACTGATAACGGTGGATGGCTGGCATTGGAGACGCCGGGCCTGTCGTTGCCCTGACACCAACTTCTGGATCGGGCATGAGCGTCGGTTTGAGCGTTCGCGGGTGACTTCTGGTCTCACCTCGACTTCGGACGTTTCCCCGTGCCGCGCGATTGGTCGCGAAGGGCCAGATCCGGACCCATGCTGCGAACTTCAAGAAGGTGTGGCGGACCGGCGAGGTATCCACGCTTGCCTCACACGGCATAACGCCGGTAGAGCACGACGATTACAGCGAGTGCCGTCCCGGCATAAATGACCCGCGCTGCGTGATCCAAAATAATAGCGGCGCGCTTTCGGCCGGCGTCTCGAAGTTTTTCATGTTTGTAACCCGCCAATATCGTCATCAGGCATAGTATGAAGAAAATGTAGAACATCTCTTCGACTACCACCGTGTATCCGACATCGCCGACCTGACTGGCGACCGTCACGAGCAGCACCGCGCTCGCCAGGATCGAGGTCACTGGAATCGTCACGCGTTCACGAAACATGGTTTCGGGAAAGAACAGCGTCGCGAACACGACGGCACGAGCAGAAACAGCGGCAGCAGGTTCTTCAGCATGTAGATGGCGGAGCTGCGGCGCAGCATGATGGTCGCATCGAAGCCTGCGAATTCCGTCATTGCCTCGGCACCAAACAAAGACGCCTTTCCGAGCGTCGATCCGCTGGACTGAGATTCGACAAAATAGTTCAGTCCGAGAAATCGCCAGAGCTGAAGTCCGGAATAGGCCCCGTCCTCGGCCCGCGAGCTTCCATCATCGGCGAGGCGCAAGCCGAACCGATCGATGACGTAGGTGATGAGTTCCCGACGCTGTTCCGTATTCTGGAGATGCAGGCGCAGTTGCTGCGTGTCGAATGGATAATCATGGAGATCGAAACGAGCCTTGAAATCGCCGCTGATGCGATAGAGCCGATAGCTCAGGCCGTCTTCTCGTCCAGCTTGAATTGGCCGAGCCGGATCGAACGCCCCGCGATCCGCCAAGGCCGGAAATTCGACATGCGTTGCGCCTCATCGTCGCCGGCGAACCGCATCCAAAGATAGAAGTCGACGCTGAACGAATTCAGTTTCACGTCGATCCGGTTGACGCGAATAATGTCGATGCCGGTATAAACGACGCGCTGTATCCAGTAGTGTCGGTCGCCGAACGTGACGACATGGCCCTCCTCTCGTTCCGCGGCGAGATCGATTCCTTTGGGCTGATCGATGCGCACGAGCTGCAGCGGCGCAGTGACGAACAAACCGTAACGGAAGAAACCCAGTCGAATCGGGCGGCCGAATGTCGCGGTTCGCGTTGAAATAGAGCCGCCCAATCAGCCCGACGACCGCCGATTTCGGATCGTCGATCGCGGCGCGCGCGACGCGCACACGGTCGCGATCTGCAACCTTGCTGTCGGATCGTTTCTGCCCCATAAACCGGGGATGTACGGCAGCTCGTTTTAGCGCATCGAACAACATCTCGATTTTCTTGCGGAGCCGGCGCGAGGTGCCTCCCTCCCACGATCTCGCGATCTGGCGCGCCATGTGGCGAGCGCCCTCATAGATCGAGCGCGGCACTCTCCGTGAAGCCTGCTTGGGGCAGCATCGGGGCTTCAATGCGCATCGATCACAATCGCGCTTACTGGCGAGGTAAAGCATGGTGGCACCATCATTCACCAACGTTCCGGTCGTGGTAAGAACTTTGTCACCAGGGCAACGATAGATGTCCCCGGCATGGTCGTAGGTGAAGTCGTCACGCGAGAAGATCCCGTCTGTGCGGGCCGACTTGTCGAAGACTGTAACGTGCGGCTCGATGCCGTGCTCATAGACCAGCCAGGCGAGCATCTCGGCCGAGCCATAGCCACTGTCACCGAGCAGCCGGCTCGGATAGAGATCAAACCGCTCCAGCGAGCGCTCAATCATGCGCTTAGCGGCCAATACCTCCGCCTGCCGGATTGCTGTGGTTGCCTCAACATCGACGATGATCGCGTTCTCGATGTCGACCAGATAGTTCGTCGAATAGGCGAAAAACGCTTGGCCGCCGTGCGCCCCCGTCCAGCGCGCCGCCGGATCGGAGGGCGATACGAACTTCGGGGTAACCTCGGTCGCAGCTCCGAAAGCGGCATCGTCAAGGACAGCCAGATACTCATCGATTGCTCGGCCGGCAGCCTCCGGCGGAAGTCCCTTATCGCCTTCGATCCCCTTCTGCCGATTGGCATCGGCCTTGATTAGGCTCGCATCGACTGCAAATCCTTCGCCGCCGACCAGTCGTTCCTCGATGCAGCGGCGCAGCACGCTCTCGAACACGCGACGGAAGAGGTCGCTCTGCCGGAAGCGGCCATGCCTGTTCTTGGAGAATGTCGAATGATCCGGCACCGTCCCGTCCAGACCGAGCCGGCAAAACCACCGGTAGGCCAAATTGAGGTGAACCTCATCGCACAGGCGCCGCTCCGATCGGATGCCGAAGCAGTAACCGATCAGGAGCATCCGGATCATCAACTCGGGATCGATCGAAGGCCGACCGATGCTGCTGTAGAAAGGCGCCAGGTCCCGCCGGACCTGTTCAAGATCGACAAACCTGTCAATCAACCGCAGCAAGTGATCAGTCGGGATATGTCTTTCGAGCGAGAACTCATAGAACAACGCGGTCTGTTCGACTTGCCGATGCCCCATCATGATCTTCAGTCCTGCCAATTAGACAGACTGAATCACTGATATCTCTGCGTCGCAACAGCCGTCTTTTTCAACAGAATCGGCCAAAACCGGACTCGCGGGGCCATGCACATGCGCCGCGCGTCGCCTATTGCTGTGATCTGCTTTCTAGCAGCCGGTCGCGGATCTCCTCCGATACAAAGCGCTCCGCCCGCTGCCATGCCTCGTCATTGTCACCGCGGAACTGGAAGTACTTTCTGAACACGACGCGCTGGGCTGTTGTATCGATGGCGGCAATCCGCGCAATCTGCACCAGCGTGCTTAGCTTGTGAACGATGCCGATAATCAGGATCTGCGCGCCGGCCTGTGACGCCGCGCGCAGCCGATCGCGCAACGCCCGTCCGTCGGTCGGACAATTTGGTGCGCAGGAGGACGGCACGAGCTCAAAACGGCGGTCTGCCGTGACATCGTCCCGCAGCGCGGTCATGAAAGCCGCAATCGCTTTTGGCGCCAAATTTCGATAAAGCCAGCGCAGACGCTCGGTCCCTCTTTGGTCGCTCGCGCTAACGATGGCCAGGCACTCATAAGACAACAATAAGCTCGCGCGCTCCACAGCGGCTCCCCCGCCTTGAACTTTCAAAGTGCTCGCGAAACCGGAACGCCCCTAGATAGCCAGCTATCTTGCTATTGACACCGCTCTATGTTCCTGCTTTGTTCTCTTTCATAGCGTTTGGTTGAGGTGTGTGATGCCGGGCGTCGTGCGGAATTGGCGGGTCGAATTGGTCGAGGCCTACCCGGATCTCTTCCATCCGGTCGGTCCGCCCGCGGTCCAGGGCTGGCCCTGCGTCGGCGATGGCTGGCGCGATCTGCTGGACGCGCGCATCCGCTCGGCGCAAGCCGACGGCGTGACGTTTCACGCAACGCAGATCAAAGAAAAATACGGAACGCTCCGCTTCTACTGGCGTGGCGCTCTGTCGCCCGAGGCCCGCGCCAAGGTCGAGGAAGCCGTCAACCTGGCGGAAGCCCGCAGCGCCTGCACATGCGAGGTCTGCGGCGAGCCCGGCCCGCTGTACGGCCCGGGCTGGCTGACGACGCGCCGCACCGCGCATGCCGAGGGGTGCCGCCTCGAAGAGATCTGCCTCGGATTCGAGAACCTCCTCATCGAGGAAAGGTACGTAGGCGACCGGCGCGTCATGCGCTGCCGTCGCTATGACCGCGAGAACGACGTCTTTATCGACGTCGCCCCCGCATCCGTCGGAATTCAGGAGAAGTGAGATGGCGCCCACTTTGAAGGTCCTAACGATCGTTGAGGAAGACGAGCGTGCGCGGTCGATCTACGTGCGGCCCGACGGCGACGTGACCGTTTTCGATCGGGATCGCAAATTCCGCTTCCAGACCGACATCTCCGGTGCCGAAACGACATGGCAGCTCCTTGAACGGGTGGTGCCGGCCATCGTTCACGCTGAGACTGCCCGTCTCAAGATCGAGGTTCTCGCTGATCGGTGCCGCACCGGCTGGCGTCCGGGATATCCGGACGAGATCGATCCGGATATCCCGCAACGGACGCTGCGGCGCGCGCGGTTCGGCATCGACCTGATCCGCTATCCGGAAGACGACGAGCTCGTGAGCCCGGCCACAATCTTGATGGGAATCGAGATGCGGACCGGACCATCGACAAGCCTGGTCGGGAAGAGCCACGGAACGGTGTGCGTCACGGGAGAGATCCTCTGGATGGACGCCGCACGCGAGTGGGCGGTTTGCGAGGACGGCTTCTGGTGGACCCCAGCGGAGAACTAAGCGATGGCCAGATTTCGCTGCCGCGCATGCGGCCAGGAAGGCGAGTTCACCTACGATCCGACGCGGCACGAATGCCCGCGCTGCGGCTCGGCCGGCGTGCAGTTCGCACTTGGCGTAGACGAGATGCCCGAGGAACTCATCGACCGGACCGTCCAGGCGTTGAGCCAGGCCGAGCCGCTGGACGACCATCCAACCGACGAGGACTGAACCGTGTTGTTGTGGATCCTGTCAGATCTGCATGTCGAACTGACCCGCGGCTGGGACCTGCCGTCCGGCGCCGAGCGTCCGCAATTCGACGTCCTGGTGGTCGCGGGCGACCTCATTCCGCGCGCTGAGCTCGGGGTGAAGTGGCTTCGCGAGCGCGTGACGGATCGACCCGTCATCTATGTCATGGGGAATCACGAGGCCTACGGCACCGACATCCAGCGGACTCTGGAGAAAGCCAAGGCCGCGGCTGCCGGCACGAACGTGCACGTGCTAGAGAACGAGACCGCTCGTGTCGGCGACGTTACGTTCGCGGGCGCAACGCTATGGACCGATTTCGCCCTCAACGGCGACGCGCATCGCGCGATGCTGGTCGCTGCCCACCGGATGAACGATTACAAGAAGATCCGGATTGCGGCTTACCGGCAGCCTTTCCTGCCGCATCACTCACTCACCCGCCATCTGAAATCCCGTGCATTTCTGAAAATCGAGATGCGCAAGCCGCGCGGCGGGCCCCTGGTGGTCGTCACGCATCATGCACCGATCCCGAGCCGAGCGCGCCGCCTAGGCCTGTACGATCCCGGTGCGCGGCTGTCCGACGAAGAGGTCCTGACCGCAGCATATCGCAGCGCCCTAGGCTCGCTGATGTGGCCAGAGCCGGTCGCAAACGGCAGGCCTGAGCTGCGGCCTGCGGACCTCTGGGTCTACGGGCATACACATGAGTCCGAGGACACCGTGATCGGCGCAACGCGCGTGGTATCCAACGCCAAGGGCTACGGTCCTTGGCCGCCACAGCAGCGCGCCTGGGACAATCCCCACTTCGATCCGAATTTAGTAATCGAAATCTAACGACGCTAGCCATGACGGACAGACGAGCGCTCAAGCATCGACACGATTTGCCCTACCCGGTTCGCCACTAACTCTGGCCAGACCACAGAGTCTGCCGGTGCTGTCGGCGGCGACAGGAGTCCAGATGAGTACAGATGCGTTAGACGGTGACGATCGCGACCCAATGGGCCTGGTGACTGACCACGCGGAGTGGAAGCCATTCCTTGACGCTTTGGAGTCCGAAGGCATTCCCGCATCCGCGACGACGATCCAGCAGGAGCACAGGTGGGATCAACAAGCGGTCCGGTACTTTATAGGGCCTCACGTCAAGATCGAAGTACGGGATGCGTGCACTTGGGCCATAAACGAGTCCGAACGTATCGGGCTGGAAGCGAAGCTTCGCACGGTCGCGCCGCCAGAGTGGAACGGACCTGACCTCGTCATACACTGGTGCCGGCCGGTGGCCGGCGAGTGGGCGCGCGCTTGGATCGATGCGATCGATAGGCTCTGGCGCGACTGGTGCCGCCGTCGCATCCTTCATCGCCGAGTGTGGGACGAAGCGGAGGATCACGGCCCGCTCCTGCCGAACATCAGTGGAATCCTAGCCGAGGCGCGCCGTCATCCTCCGGCGGTGAGGCAGTTTCCGCCATTGCCGCCGGGTCAAGTCGACGTCGCAGAGGTGATGGACCTCATGCGCCGCATCGTGAGCGGGTCCGCGCGCCCGGAGGTCATCTTCCCAGCGACCGGTTGGAAGCATCTGAGTCACGACCTGGGTGAGTTCACCGTGGATGGTTGATCGATCAAGGCGTTTAAGCGCAATCTTGGGATGAAGTATGTGCAGGGGGCTCGCTCGCCTGATGGGCGGACAGGCGACTACGAAACGTTTGCGGCCCGCGAAGGCAATCCGTTCAGCCTCCTTGAAGACGAAGAGCAGGACGCCATCTGCGAAATCCTCGAAAACCCTTAGGTATGGAGGCATGGAATGTCCGAGGTCACCTACTTTGTCGTTCTGCCTTTTGTCATTACGGACGATGGCCTCGCGCCTGGCGAAGCTGTCCAGTGCTTCAATCCGAACTCAGCCGTAGTGCGCGCCGAGGCGTTCTCACACAAGCCCGGCTACGTCGGCGCAGTTGCGTTCAGCCGGACGGGTGATCCCGCGAGGGGGCACTTCCGGGACGCCAAGATCATACGCAGCTTCGGAAGTGTTCCGAACGATCTGACCGCGTTCTGATGCGGTTCGAGGTGGTTGCGTTACGCTGCGCTCACGGTTGCGTACCTATGTCCTCAACCGGCCTGCGCCAACCGAGGAACTGAGCATGTCTCAGACAAAAAGGATTCGGATGCCCCTGCCAGTCGAACTCCTGTGGCAGAAAGGCTGGCCCCCGGCCGCCCTGCTCTTCTGGTCGCGTATTAGCGAAGTTAAAGTTCTATCGCGCGATCTGGTTGCCGCCGATTTCTGGTCGGGAGAGAAAGAGCGGTGCAAGGTCGCCTGCCAGACGCTCGCCGATCTGTTGGTCGCGGCAGGCCACGGCGAGGAGGCGATCGCGGCACTAATGCTCGCTGCCGACCCGGTCGAACCGCAAACGTTTGAGATCATGCTGCCACAGCTTAGCTACGGCATCGAGCATCTCTGGGACTGGCCAGTTGCCACTATCACAAGAAATCACACCTTGCGGCGTCTGGGCGTTTGGTGGAGCGCAGCAAGAGGCGATTTTCGAGACGATGAGCATAGCATCTTCTTCATTACTCGGCTCCAGATGCTGGATCAGGACACGGCCTCCAGCGACCTAGTCGTCACAGGTGAGCAGAATCGCCCCAAGCATCGATACGAGCCCAGAGATTTCAGTCTTGTCGTCATACAGAAGGACAAGGCAACCTCGTTTAGCAAGGATCAGTCCGGGTTCAAGGACCTCCTCGATGTGCGATTGCCGCTGGTCGTCGCGCGCGATCTCGATACCGTGCGGACGACGCTGATGACGGAATACCCGCACGCCACCACTGCCATCGATCTTGTGCTGCGCGACCTGCGGGAAGGCGAACCAGTGCGGCTAAAGGCAGTCCTGCTAACTGGGCCGGCTGGGGTCGGCAAATCGCGTCTGGTGCGCCGGCTCGGTGATCTGCTCGGGATTGGCGTCTACCGCTATGACGGCTCCGGCGCTTCCGACAACATGTTCGGCGGTTGCCCCAAGGCGTGGAGCAGTAGTATTCCATCAGCACCAGCGCGCGCCATCAACCAGATGCGCATTGCCAATCCTATTGTGATGATCGATGAAGCGGATAAATCGGGCACCTCAACGCATAACGGCCGACTCTGGGACGCTCTGTTGCCATTTCTCGAGCGCGAGACTGCGGCGAGGCACCGGGACGTCTCGCTCGACGCCGAGGTCAACTTGTCCTTCATCTCGTACATCGCTACCGCGAACTCGATCGAGCCTCTCCCCGCTCCCTTGAAGGATCGGTTCCGTATCATCAAGGTGCCACCGCCCCGAGTCCTTGATCTGCCGCTCCTTGCAGCCAACGTGCTTCAGGAGCTCGCCGTCGAGAATGGGGAGCACGGATTCGTGTGGCCCCTCGCTCATGACGAACTCGAAGTGATAGCCCGCGCTTGGGAAAAGGCTGGATTCAGCATCCGCAAGCTGCAAAAGATCTTGGAAGCTACAATCGAGGCGCGAAATGCCAGCGCGGTCAGGCACTGAATGTCGCTGGTGCAGGAGGCACTCAGACCGGAACAGCGATCCAAAGCTAGCGTCGCTGGATGGCAAAGGAAAATGGGCGAAAACCTGCACGTCTTTGTCAATCCGCTGACGTTCCAAGCTCGTCCGAAAGCATCAGCAACGCCTAGATGAATTTGGAATCCTGCACATGTCAACAGACGACATCGACGCAACCGGACAGCTAAAGCTCGACTTCGAGTCATATCTAAAGGGTGAGGAGCCGCCGCCGTCCGAACTCGCCTGCGCCCCACTGCTTGAGAGCTGGCGCGCGACCCTTGTGAAGCCCAAGGTCGAACACGGTACGTTGCCGGCGGTCTTCGTGCTAGTGGGATATGTAAGCGGCCATCCGCTGTATACTAGCGCCCGGACCATTCACACGTCGCAGTTGATCTGGCTCGACCGCCACCGCAAGTGGGCTCGCACTTGGAATCGACTCTACCGGCTCGGAGACGGGTCCAACACTGCCGCAAGCCCAAGCGATCCCGGCGTAAGTTGACAATCGGCACATGCTCGCAGCCAAACTCCGCGAAGCGACTCCCGGGTCTAGTAGTCGGTCTCCACTGTAGCCGAGCCAGCGGCGTCATTTCTTGCGCTTATTTCGCGAGAGCCATTCCGTGATCGCCGCCTCCGCAAGCTCGTACGCTGGCCTATTCTGGTCGAGTGCGGCTCGCTTGAGCGACGTAATGACATCGGCGGACAAATAGATCAAAAGCTGACGACGCCCGTCCGCCCGCTTCCGAGCGTCGGATGCCTTTTCCCTTGGCTTTCGCACTCCGACTTCTCCATAGGCTCGCCTGCAGATAGCCGGCTAATTGCCCCACTTAACACATTGGTTCGAAACGGAAAAGTGGGAATCCAGCACCCGAATGTGACATCCACAAGATCGTTCTCAGAAGGCAGATGTCGGTTCGCACTGTAGATAGCTAGATAGCTAGCTATCTTGACTCCGCGATTTGGATCATGCTTAGCTCCTCATGGTCTTCGACAGATCCTCGCGCAACGACGATTGTTTCGAGGAGGAGCGACCACAATGCCGAACAAGTTGGAAATGCCGCCTATCGTTGGCGGGCGACGTGCTGGTAGCGAGAAAGCGCGGCCGGAGCTTCGTGCGAGCGTACTCCGACGAACTCGCCCCCTTAAAACACGAAACGCCCCCGAACCCGTTCTCACATGTTGGTCCAAGTCGGACCAGTTGGCCATTGAGCTTCTGCTCGATCCACATCTGATGATGCTCCGATATCAATCCTCCCTCTCCTATTCTGGTCGCGAGATCCCAATACAAATGTTCATCGCCGACCTGGACGATGGTGAACGAGTAGCTTTCGACCTCCTTAACGAGCGGCCTTATCGTGATATCGACGCGGAAGGGCTTTTGCTGCTCGCCCTGCGAAGCCATGGGATCAACCTCATCGAGATTGACTACGCCACTGTAGATGCTGAACCACGCGCAAGTAACACGCGCTGGCTATGGAGCTTCCGAGAACATCAAGTTCCAAGCGAGCTAAGAGCGGCTGTTGATCGGGCATTGGCCTCCCGTCGGCGTCTGACGATCCGCTCCGTCGGCAAGGTTATCGGATCGCGCGACCCAATGCCGACGATTGGCGCGTTGGTTAGCCAAGGCGTGCTTGCCATCGATCTATCGCAGCCATTGAATTCTCATTCGGTCGTTGGTCGACGATCTGACCCCTGGCCAGCGGCGAGACGAGTGGACTGGTTCGGAAGGAAAGGCAATGAGCGATAATAGCTGGCAACAACTGCTCGTCCGAAAGCATCGGCACCTGTTCAAGCGCAGCTTACGAAGCCTTGTCTTTTCTACTGGCCACCCGGCGTGTCCCGATGGCTGGTGCGACGCTGTGACCAGGATGGTCGAGCGAGTTTCGGAGGCCGCAACGAGCTACCCCGTGTACTTCCGTCAGATATCGGAAGAGCGCGGTCAGTTGTCGATCTATTGGAATGCGGAAACAGCTCTTCCTAAGCACGTCGAGCGCACCATTACAGAAGCTATCGAGCTATGCGAAGCCCGCTCGGCTTGTAGCTGCGCAACTTGCGGTGCAGACGCGCGTCTCTTCAGACTTGAGGGTCGACTGTTTACTTGTTGCGGAGACCACGCGCGAGGCGCTCCGGTGCCGATCCGCCCCGGTGCGGAGAACCTCCACCTCGTTCGTTCATATGCAGGCGATGATCTGCTGACCATCAAGTGCCGACGCTACGACCGAGACCATGATCGCTTCGTCGAAATCGATCCTGCACTTGTCAATTGGCGTGAACTCCTGAACACGAACAGAGGCATTTCTACCCTGAAATTGCACTCTCGATGAAACCAATTGAGATGAATCTCAAAGTTGAGAAGCACTGGTGCAGGAGCCCACACGATCGGCACGGACAATCGTAGAGCTCTTCCAATAGTAGAGGATTAACGATGCGCGTCACTGCAACATCAGGATCAGCGCCATTTCTGTTCCTCACACCGAAGTCCGACCGTGGAATTCTCGTTCTTTGTCCCGTGCTACATGATGCAATTCGCCAAGCTGCGCTCGATCAAGCTGTAAGCCGCATCGAATATGTGAAATCGGTTACGGTCGAGAACAGGCCATATGCCATGAATCGGGTGATGCTAGTTCGGAGCCGCTTCTCAGAGCTCTTAGACTTCGGTCCGCCCATACGCGGGCCTAGCGAGGCTGCGCTGCTCGTTGCCGCTGCGAAGAGCTTAGGGGCACGAGTAACGTGGATCACTAAAGACTCTGTCTTGCGGGAGCCTCGGTGCTCGAACTCACGCCTAATTTGGGCCGAGCGTTACCGATATGTCCCTGTCGGCGCGCGTGGTCGCATATTGGAGCAGCTTCGCACCCAGGGTTCCAGCACCATCGAACGGATAGGGCCTGATTTGAAGAACGCAGTCTTTGCGCTTGCGTGCGAAGCAGCGTTGCACATCGACATCGATTGCGAGCACATTGAGAGTGCTCAAGTCTCTGTGTGTCCTAGGGGCGAGAAAGATGTCGAACTCGATGTCATGATGAAACGTCCGCTAGCCTAGGCGATCGATCACAATTGCGTGTTTGACCCTGGCGCTGAACCAAGTGCGCGATCGCTCCGTTAGCTCTTTCTTCCGCACCCGTCGCATCACTTTGGACCGGTCACGCATTCGATCACAGCATCAAGCCCCGCAGTAAGAAGACCAACTCGAACAGCAGTAAGAGCCACGTTCTGCGAATGAGACTCGCTTCGCCAACAACTGCGAATTGCGCGTTCCGTACCCCAGTACTCATGAAAATAGGATATCACACTTCGACGGTTGACGAATGAAGGGTTCTTGAATGCGCAGCCGCCCGACCCCGGTCTCGCCGAAACTTCATCAGGTCCGAACCCGCAAGGATTCGATTTCCATGCGCTTGATGCGAGAGCCAGATTTCGGCGGCAACGACGACCATGCACAATCGAATCCTTTTACGAGCGACGCGTGCTGAGCCTTCCCAAAAACAATCTGAACGGCCGCAGTTGAGACCAGCGAATCCTTCGAGCAGCACCCCCGCTTTTGTGCTGAAGAGCAAGGGAGCAGACACTCTACTCCGCTCTGGGCTGGTCGAAACCTCGATCTCTGGCGGAAAATTTCAGGAGCTCGCGCTTATGCCGCAATTTCTCGGATTTGAAGTATCCAAGTCCACGGCTTTGCAGAGCTGGCGGATCACGCTCACCCACTCGATTGACAGCGCAAGCCCTTTTTCCACCTCCACTCTTCACACCGATCGTCGCCATTGATCGCGCAAGAAGCGGATGGTGCCGGCCAACTAGTTTATTGACCGGACATACGAGCGCATTCATCGTGGGTGTTGGAGGATTCAACACGAAGGAGGTCATTTTCCGATAGCGGAACTCGCCGTCGAGCCGCCCGGCCGTCAGAGCAGTGAGTTTTCACGTCGAGGTTAGAAACAACCTGCTCCTTATGGCCCTATGAAGCCAAACGAAACAGCCGACTAGTTCGGCTGAAGGTGACCTTTTGCTCCAACGCCAGCGGCCCGCATCTGGGCTGAACGAGAACCCATGCCCCAACTCCGACAACCCACTCAGCGGTAAGGAGTACGATGGAGGTTCTCGATGACACGTAATCTTAAAGCCAAACTCTCGCGATTGACAAGGCGGCATCTACCCGCCGTACTTCCAAGCCAACCGGTACGCTACTCACCCACGGCAACAGCGACGCCACAGGCAAGGCGACGCGCAACGACCGAAACGTCTCAGTTTCCCAATCGGGGAGCAATCGACGTCTGGCTTGTAAATGCCGAAGGAGAGCTCGTTCGCTGCAACGAAGGAACCGCCGCTGATTTAAGCAAAGGACCATATGTCAGCTTTTGCGTAGTGGACTCCCTCCATAAGCATGGCTTGAAGCACTCTTTCCCGATTGGGAACGTAAAGGCCACGTTCGAGGCGATGGTGCGGGGAAGGCCGCTGAAGAACCTGCCGCTTGGCGAGCCAATATCTTCGCTACGGTCGCCGGAGCAAGCCCTCAGTGAGTGGCTATTCAAGGCCTACGAAGTCGATCCGAACACGCGCCTCATTCGTGAGCGATCGCGCAGCGCGATCGCGGGCTTGTACTCGGGTCATCCCCGCGAAGATTCTTCGCCAGACACGACCCAGCACACCCAAGACCAAAACGGCAAGGCGCGCAAAGGTCCTTCCTAATGGTTTAGAACGAGGACGACTGCAGTGAAAAGAGACGAAATGCTGCACCAACTCTCGGCGACATTGACGAAGAACTCTCCAAAGATCGTTGTTGCCCGGGACGGCGGGCCAATCCGCCGCATCATCAACGGGAGGCAAATTAAGCCTACTGACCTGTACCCCAGCTTCAAGGGAGGAATGGCTCTGCCGGCCGAGGCCGAACACGAAGTCGGCCTATTAGAGATCAGCGACGTTGACAAGGCGGTCGTGTCCTGCCTGACCCAACCGCACCGGGTCGAAATTCCAGTCCCGTGGCAGTCCAAACCGCTGATCTATTTTCCGGATATGCACAGAGGCCTAGCCGACAGTACAGTGGAGATATTCGAGACCTTCTCAGATGACTACCCGCGCCTCAAAGATCCACATTACGCATTTAAACTCGACGTCGTCAGCGAGCTCTATTCTCGTATCGGATGGAAATTTCGCCGGGTAAAAGCGAGCGATATCTTCGCTCAGCCTCTGTACGGCAACGCACACCTCATCATTCCCTGGGCCTACGCTCGCCTCTCTCCAGGGAAGATATTTTCACTCGAGACTGCGATCAAACAGGCGGGCGGCGCGCTTCCGTTGTCATCGGCAGCTGAGATCGTAGGAAGCAAACAACTCGTCTACACGCTGATCGTGCAGCGCCATGTGTATTGCGACCTCAACAAAACGATCGACGAAGACACACCGATTATGATGGTTGACCACGGTGCGCTTCGTCGCTGCTCGACGCCAATACTATAGGCGCGCCGGTTTCTTTCGACTTGAGTACCGCCGCGTGTACTAGCGGAAGTTCGTGCAACATGCGGGCAACGAGCCCAGTTTCACTCAGGGAAACACCCAATGACGATTTGCCTCGACATCAAGCCTGGTTGGACATGTTTGAGAGATAACCGCCGCCTCTCATATGCGATGGAGGTTGCGGAAAGCACTCTCCTATTCCTCCCTATCAATGCTGCAGACGGCGGGCCGCCACACTGGACCATCACTGAAGCGGAATTTGAAAAGGAAATAGCGGCAGGAAAGATCAAACAGTTTTTTGTTGTACGCGACGCCAATGGTGATGTCGTCTCGGACACTACACAAATCGAAATACCGCCATCCGAACAAGAGACGAAGAAGGAAAACAACGCACGCAGCTTGTTCTTCTTCATGAAGGAGTGGCATCTGCGCAAGGACGCCGGCTCAGCGAGCTTGTACCACAAGGGCTTGGACGACTTAGTTGAAGACCTAGAAGACGAGGCGGCAAAGCGAGGACTCCGCTGGCGGCCGAGTTCTGGTACGCTTCATCGTAACCTGCTCAAATATCCTGATATTGAAAACCTCACGGCGCGGTTCGTGATTTCCAAGTCTGGTGAGGCGAAGCGGCAGCACTGGCATCCTCGGGTTGCCAATCTCCTCGAGCAAATCATCGACTGGTACTGGGAAGCCTCGCCGAGCAAGCGTGACTTCAACGATGCCTACGCCGAGTTCGATGCCCGCTTCGACGCACTGGCCGCTGAGCTGGCGAGCTATGCGACATTGCTTGAACCTCTTAAGAAACCAAGCGACGCAACGATCCGCGCTTATATTGACTCGGCAGAGTGCTACGAAACTGTGAGGAAAAAATTCGGCCAACAGGCTGCGGAGGATCAATTCAAGGGCAATCGGCGTCCTGTCAAGGCAACGCAGCTCCTTGACGTCGTAATGATCGACTCGACGATCCTTGATGCCTGGTGCTGCCTGGACGACGAAACGATGCTGCCGCTGGGCAGACCAACTCTCACGATCGGCATCGACGTGTTCACGCGCATGATTCTCGCCGTGATCGTCACGTTCGAGCCGCCCTCCCTCTTCACAGCGATGAGCTGCCTAAAACGGATTAATACTCCAAAGCACGACGTCAATGAACGGTGGCCCCACATTCAACGTGTCTCGGACGGATGGGGAAAGCCTACGAAGATCATCGTCGACAACGAACTTGCGCAGATTGGAAAGTCTTTCCAATCGGCCTGCGAGGACGCTAAGATTCACGTTCAGTGGGCACCGGTGAAGCGGCCGCAATTCAAGGCCATCGTTGAGCGCTTTTTCTTAACGCTTAAGACGCTGCTCCTGGACAAACTTCCGGGAGGCCTGCCTTACAAGCCGGAGGTAATGCGACAACTCGGAATCGATCCGAAAGATGTTTCCACGATTACGTTTTCCAAGCTGGTAGAGCTAATAAATCAAGCCATAAACGACGTGTATCACTTTGATACGCACTCGACGATCGAACGACCCCCAGCCTTGGCTTGGGAGAAATCGAAGAAGAAGCACAAGCGCGCGTTCATCGACAACCCGGATTTCTTGGAAGCGGCTTTTGGTGCTCTCGAAGACGGCACTTTGACCACGTCGGGAATCGAGTTCGGTGGAATGACGTTCCACGAGCCGGTTGTTACTGGCGCTCTTCTGAACGACCTTCGTAAGGACACCCCTAAGCGCCGCCGTCGGGGCATGCTTTCGTCCGCAAACCCACGGGTAATGTTCAAATACAACCCTGCGAATATAGAAGCAATTTACGTTTGGAATCAAAGACGTAAGCAATACATTAGACTCGCCAATGCAGCCGGCGAAGCAGCCAAGGGGCTCTCGATCTGGCATTGGCGAATTTTGCGGATCTGGACTCAACAGGAAAACATCCAATTCGTTACGCCCAAACAACAACTGGCCGCGCGACGGCGGCTTCGTGAAAACATCGAAGCCACGCTTCCCGAAGAAGCCTACAAGGCCGTCAAGCGTCAGCGGCGGATAGTCTACCAACCCTCTGAGATACTAGAGGGCAAGACCGTTTGTGTAACAACGGCCACAGCGACTGTTGGCGGAATGGGCCCCGATGATATCGAGATCGCCGTTTCCCATCACGCGCCCGACGGTAACCGCATTCTACCGAAGGGCCCTGCTCGCGGTCACAGGAAAAAGACGCCGTCCGCTCGGGCCGACGTCGAGGCCCCTGCTCGTTCGTCACAGATACCCGCGAGTTCAACACGCCAGGAAGACCAGCTCTCCGAAATGATGCAGTCCATCTTTGCTGAACGAGGGAAACATCACGATGATGCTTGAGCCACCCAACTTTCTGTCGGACGACGTTATCGCGGCCCGCGTCGATCTCGTCGAAGAAATCCGTCACGAACTTGATCAGACAGATCAGGTCCATGCCATGTTGAATCTGGCCCGGGCTGAGGCGCGGCACCGCCGAATCGAGCGGGAACGGTTCCTGAAGGCGCATCCTAGGTACGACTTTTTGGCTTCGCCAAATCCAGTTGTGATCGTAGTGGGCCCAAGGGGGGTCGGGAAGAGCCATATCATAAAAACCTATCAGGAAAAGTTTAGCATGAAGGAGGACTGGCCCGCCCACGCCAGACACGTCGTAAACGTGGAGCTTTCGCCCGATGCGAATAAGCGGCAGGTTCAGGTCGACATTCTGACCGGTTTTCAGGACCCCGATCCACAGACCGGGTCGGATGGAAAGCTGCGTCGTAGAGTTCGCATACTTAGTGATCAAAAGGAGACTGACCTCATCTTAGTCGATGAGGTCCAACATTTTATTGCCAGTGATGGCACCACGAAAAGAAGTAGCAGCGTTGTGGACGCTTTTAAAAAGCATGTGAATTCGGGCGTTTCCGCCTTCGGGCTTTTCGGCACTGAAGCCCTGGACAAGATATTTAGCTTTGGGGGTAGCTCTGGGGGCGAGTTCGGCGAGCGAGGAGTCGCACGTTTCGAACTCACCAGCTTGCGCGACACGGCCGAACACCGGCAGGCCTACAAAAATTTCCTGCATACATTTCGTGTAGGCATCGAGCGGCTCAAAATTTTGGAAAGTGCTGCCATACTGGAAGAGGATCAGACCATCGGTTGCCTCTTCGAGCAAGCGTTCCGGCGTTATGGAACGACACAGCGGCTTCTAAAGGCAGCGGTACGTGTAGCACTCTTGCGTGGTGGCACCGCGCTTCTGCCTAGAGATTTTGCGATGGCAGTGGAACTGGTCAAACATCTCTATGGCTTCAGAGAGAACCTGTTTATCGCACACGCGATGGCTTCATGATTTCGCATGTCCAACTTCCGGTACCCACCTCGCCACTACCTTGTGAGAGCCTTCCCGGCTACATAGCAAGAGCGTGTGCCAGAAATGGCTACTACGATATGCGACGCGCGATGATCCTTGCGGGACATAAAGGCGCTGTCGGCAGTCTCGCTGCAAGTTCGGGCACCGATTGGCCTCGTATTGCAAATGTCTTTGGTTGCTCGGAAGACGACTTGGCCTCACGCAGGCATCCACTTTGTAGGATTGAAGGCCTTCCCCGAGGCTTCGAATACTTTTTCGGCTCGCCCATTCGGCTTCGCTTGCGAGAATCAAAAGCTCGACGCGTAGCACCGGCTTCACTTCGCATTCTTCCTTATCATCGCGCAGCGTGGCTACTGAGGGTGTTCCAATATTGCCCGGAAACCGGGGAACGCCTGATTTCGACCTGTCCAAATTGCGAAAAGCCACTCGGTTGGACGAGAACTGTTGGCGTCGAATTCTGTGAACACTGTTTAGACGCCGACGACGATCCGACTGCAGATCTGAGACTGGTGACTACTGACTGTCTCTCCGCACAAGAGTTGCGCCTCTACAGCCGGGTGACCGGCCTGATCGTGCCTACACCAGTTCCAAGTACGCTTGCACCTGCCAAATTGCTTCGATGGGCTCCTTGGGAGATCTTTGACCTGATCATAACCTTGACGATGATTTTGGAGCGGCGTTCCAATCGCTGGGGCGGGTTTGGTTTCGTGCAAAGGGGGGAACGAATACGCCTAAATCAAAATGAGTTGACCTGGCATGGAAGTCTTATGGTGGCCGCCCAAAGCGTCGTCGATTGGCCAAAAGGTATTGAAGAAATTGTGGTGTTGATGATGCAACATAGGGGTGAAGAAGTCCGACATAACGCTCTGGGTAGAGCCAAGGAAATCGGCCCATTAGCGTTTCCGCGTGACCTGAGCGGAACACCTAAGATAGCTGCCGAGATCGATGCTGCCGTCACCCGGGTGTACCCGCATGTGATCAGGCGTCAGAATCGGGTTCGCGTTCCGCACTGAGGCGGTGCGGTACCATGGCACCATTCGGTATCTCGGCATAGGGCCGATGGGCCTGTGTCTGCATTGATTGGATTCAGTCTCAAAAATAGACTCAAATGGATTTGCAGACCCCTATTTTTATAGGACTTGGTAGACTCAGTTCTTCCTGCGGCCGACAGCGAACTTTGTCGTGTTCACGCAAAATTAAGCAGTTGCGGAACACATATCGAACATATAGTGTCCGTTCATGATTTGTTTCGAGGATGTAGCGGTTCGCCGCTCCAATTCAGCGTCTCGGAATCGAA
>Ga0209389_1001063_pt1 | contig 18438 bp, 19 predicted proteins | sample CowpearedBW_FD_187526 | JGI IMG/M metagenome (GOLD analysis project Ga0209389, IMG submission 187526) | Root nodule microbial communities of legume samples collected from California, USA - Cow pea red BW (SPAdes) (version 2) | ecosystem: Host-associated > Plants > Roots > Nodule | place: USA...
GAGAGAGCTCGGCGACTGATTATGCACCACGACCGGTTGTTTGCTGTTAGCGAGGCATGGGTGTGGCTGGCCGAGGCTAGGATGCTCGCACGCCGGCTCACGACTTGATTTTGTCTACACCCTCTTAAACAGGGGCAAAGAGTTTCTGCGCCCATTGAAAATGATCACGAGTGGAGCTGAGAAATGCGGCTGATGTAAGTTTGGACATAGGCGTCCAATTCGCCTATGGAGGCTCGCTCAAGCGCTTGCTGGTGCAGCCTTGAGGTGACGCTCAGCGCCTCCAGATTCGACTCTTCGTCGCCGGCCAGACCCTTGAAGTATTCGGCGTGCTGCTTGCTCTGAAGAAGGCCGAACCGCGCCAGACTCGATTTTCGTTTTCGCAGCGCCTCCAGCACCTGTGCCGAAGGCGTCAGGGTGCAGTTTTCGACCTTGTCTCGCTGTGATTGGACGGCCTCGGTATGGAGGTCGCCAGCGTGGCTTCGATCCAGCAACGCGCCGAGTGGCTGAATGCTCTCCAACAAGTCGCAAGCCCAGGTTTTCAAATCGGTGTTCTGTCCTTCCCTCAGCAGTTGCAGCCCGGGTCGACGACCTTCTTTGGCGACCTTGAGGAAATTTTGATCGGCATGCAGTTGCTCATCACTGCTCAGTCGCGGACTGTCCTGCAACGCGCAAAACAACAAAAACGCATCGAGAAAGCGCATTTGGACAAGATCCATTCCCGCTGGCATAAATGGATTGATGTCCAGGCAGCGCACTTCCACGTATTGAATGCCCCGTGACAACAACGCCTGAAGCGGTCTTTCGCCGATATCTGTCACCCGTTTGGGGCGGATACTGGCGTAGAACTCGTTTTCAATCTGCAGCGTGTGAGTGCTCAGCTGCACTCGTTCGCCCGCCTGGTGAGTCCCCATTTCCTCATAGCCTGGGTGGGGCGTGGAGACCGCACGGTGTAACATTTCCATGTAATTGCCAAGGGTGTCATAACTCGGATTGAGGTCGGATTGGGCTCGGCTTTGATAACCCAGATCGCTCATGCGCAAGCTGGTGGCAAAGGGCAGGTAGAGAGTGTGCTCATCGAGCCGTTCGAGTGCGTGCGCGCTTCCCTTGAGAAAGCTGGACTCCACCGCTGGGGAGGCGCCGAACAGATACATCAGCAACCAGCTGTAGCGTTTGAAATTACGAATCAGGGCCATATAGCACGCTGACTGATAATCCTGCAGGGCCTGCGTATCACCTTCCTCCCGTTGCAGAAGCGCGAAGAGCGCTTCGGGCATCGAGAAGTTGTAATGAATGCCGGCAATGCACTGCATTTTTTTGCCATAGCGCAAGGCCAATCCTTTGCGGTAAAGATATTTCAACTGCCCTGTATGTGAAGTGCCGTAAAAGGCGATCGGTATGTTTTCTTCTTCCGGGAGGGGGCATGGCATGGACAAGCTCCACAGAAATTCCCCTTCAAGGTTGCTGCAAGCGAATCGGTGGATTTGCTCCAGGCAGGCCAAGGATTCCACTGCCCCCGGCATGGCCGGAGTGATGAATTCCAGCAAGGATTCGGAGTAGTCGGTGGTTATCTGCGGATGGGTAAGTGCCGAACCCAGTGCGACAGGGTGCGGTGTCAGTGCAAGGAGTCCCTCGCAATCCACGCGCAAACATTCGCGCTCAATCCCTCTCAGGCATTGACTCAACAGGTCGTAATGGGCCGGTTGCGCCAGCAGCCTTTGTCGACGAAACAGAAGATCACTCAAGGGTCATTCCTGCGCACACAGTTGGGTTGATGAGACCGGTTGTCCTGCTGTTCCAGTCTTTTTTCGGGTCACGCGGTCCACCAGATACACCAGCCCGTGATAATCGATCCCGCCATGCTGGCTCAGGCCAATCTCACAAGTGCGACTGGTGGAAATGCCTTCGCTGCAGTACTGCACCGCATCTTTCAGAGTGCGCAGTGAATGTGCATTCAGTTCGGGAGTGGTGAAGCCCTTGTCGCCGGCAAACCCGCAGCAATGAATGCCTTCGGGGATGACCACGTTGTTGCTGCATTTGCGCGCCAGATCGATCAGCGCCTGGCTTTCACCAAGGTGCTGGGTGCTGCAGGTGACATGCACCGCGATGGGCGCTTCCTGCGGCGTGAACTGCAGTCGATCCATCAGGTGCGTACGAATGAAACGTACCGGGTCGTACAGGTCCAGGCGTACTTCGCCCAGGTCCTGGATCAGGCGCAACGTGCAGGGGCTGGTGTCGCAGTAGATCGGGTCGAGTCCGCCACGGCTGGCGTGGCGCAGAGCGCCAATCAGTTCCTGGCGTTTGTGTTCGGCCTGTTCAGCATAACCCTTAGAGGCGAACGGCTGGCCACAGCAGAGGTTGTCCAGGTTGTCCGGGAAGACCACCTGGTAACCGGCTTTTTCCAGCAGGCCGCGGGTCTTGTCGCACAGCGACATTTGTTCCTTGTCGCCCGCCGCCGGCCCCATCGCCCGTGAAACGCATGCGGCCAGGTACACCACGCGCGGGCGTTCGTCGCTCACTGTCGGGCTGAAGCGAATGGCTTTTTCCGGCTGTGGTATGGCGTTGGTCCATTGCGGAACCTGGCCTTTGGACAAGCGCGTCAAGGTTGCGGATAACTTTGCCAGGCGTGGCGCACCCAGCAACATCCGTGCGCCATTGGCCACGTGCAGGGTGAAACGCGCACCTTGCAGCGCCGTGGCGAAATTTCCCTCCAGCCAGTTGGCAGTTTTCTTATGGGTGGCGTGCTGGCCACGAAGCTTTTTCACCAGCTCGCCGGTGTTGATTCCTACAGGGCAGCGTTGCGCACAAAGACCGGTGGCGGCGCAGGTGTCGATGCCCTGGTATTCGTAGGCCGCTTCGAGTTCGCGGGTGTCGACCCCGGCGCGTTTCTTCGCCTGGATGTCCCGCCAGATCACGATCCGCTGGCGCGGGCTCAAGGTCAGGCCTTTGGAGGGGCAGACCGGCTCGCAGAAGCCGCATTCGATGCACTTGTCGATGATCTCGTCGGCGGCCGGCAGCGGTTTCAGATGCTTGAGGTGGATTTGCGGGTCTTCGCTGAGCACCACGTCCGGATTGAGAATGCCGTTGGGATCGAGCAGGCGCTTGAGCTGCCACATCAACTGGTAGGCGTCGCTGCCCCATTCCAGTTCGACGAAGGGTGCCATGTTGCGCCCGGTACCGTGCTCGGCCTTGAGCGAACCGCCGAACTTGACAGCCACCAGTTGCGCCACGTCGTCCATGAACGCCTGGTAGCGTGCGACTTCTTCCGCGCTGTTGAAGCCCTGGGTGAAGACGAAGTGCAGATTGCCTTCCAGTGCGTGTCCGAAAAGGATCGCTTCGTCGTAGTGATGTTTGTCGAACAGCTCGATCAGCCGGTTCACGCCGAGGGCCAGTTGTTCCACCGGGAAGGTCACGTCCTCGATGATCACCGTGGTTCCGGTTTTGCGCACCGCGCCGACGGCGGGGAAGGTGTCCTTGCGGATCGCCCAGAGCCGGGCGTTTTCCAGCGGGTCTTCGGTGAAATCGATTTGCTTCTCTACCGGGAACGAAGACAGCGACGCCATGATCTGCGCCAGCTGTTCCTGCAACAACGAGGTAGATGCCGCGCGGGATTCGATCAGCAGGGCGCAGGCATTGTTCGACAGCTGTTGTACGAAAGCGTGCATGCCGGGCTTGTTCTGCACCGAGCGCAAGCTACGGCGGTCCAACAACTCTACCGCTGACACCGGTTGGCTTTTGAGCACGGTGACGGCGTTGCAGCAGGTTTCCACATCCGGGAATACGATCAGCGCCGAGGCCTTGTTCGGGTGATCGATCACCGTGTCGTAGGTCACTGCGCTGATGAAGCCGAGGGTGCCTTCGGAGCCCACCAGCAAGTGGCTCAGGATATCCACAGGTTCGTCATAATCCACCAGGGCGTTGAGTGACAGGCCGGTGGTATTTTTCAGACGGTATTTGCGGCAAATTCTCGCGGCCAGTTCGGCATTGGCGCGGGTCTCGCGGCCCAAGGTCGCGAGGCGCTCCAGCAGGTCGCCATGACTGGCGCGAAACGCCGCGATACTGGTGGCGTCTTCGGTATCGAGACGGCTGCCGTCGGCCAGCACCAGACGAATGCCGGCCAGGGTGTGATAGGTGTTTTGCGCCGTGCCGCAGCACATGCCGCTGGCATTGTTGGCCACGATGCCGCCGATTTTGCAGGCGTTGATCGAGGCCGGGTCCGGGCCGATCTTGCGCCCGAACGGTGCCAGCCAGGCATTGGCCTGCGCGCCGATCACCCCCGGTTGCAAGCGGATCTGTGTGCCTTGGCCACGGATCTCGCGACCGTTCCAGTTATCCCCAAGCACGATCAACACCGAATCGCTGATGGCTTGCCCGGACAGGCTGGTGCCGGCGGCGCGGAAGGTCACGGGAACCCGGTCGCGCTGTGCCAATTGCAGCAGCGCCACCACTTCATCTTCGGACTCGACGCGAATCACCAGTTGCGGAATCAGGCGATAGAAGCTGGCATCCGTTCCGAAAGCCAGGATGGACAGATCGTCATCGAATCGCCGCGCACGCGGAATTATTGTATTTACAGCTTCACGAAATCTGACAGGCAGGCTCACAGATCCTCCGGCGAGGTGGGGCAGGGCAATGACTCATCTCAGTGGCAACAAGCCCCTGGTTGAGCAGGCCTGCATTTTTGTGATCGTTGTATCGATCTTCGTTCGTTTTTCCTGGAACACCGGGCCTTTGACGGCTTGGGTGTAAACACGGCCATTAGCCGGTTGCAGAGAGATTGAAGGGCGATTGCAGGTAGGGTGATGATCCTTGTTCCAGATCATGCAGGTATCGCGCAGCGGGAGGGTAATAGCCTGGTACTACGATGCGTTGCGCGTTCGAAGTTCCAGACCCGTCGTGGTGATGGAGGTATTTCCTGACGGGTTGTAAACGCTAAAAAAACGCTGGGCAAAATCCCGCCAAGGGTCATAATGAAACGCTCTAATTCAATCACTGTATCGCACTGATTACCCAAAAAACACGGAATGTCCAAGAGGGTTGCGCTCTCCCTTTAATGCACGCATTAACCTGTGGGGTGATGTGAAATGCTTAAGCGCATTTTTGTCAGCATCATTGGTATAGGGGTTGCCGGAGCTGTATTGTTCGGAATTTACGCTTGGCATCCGGAAATCGGATCCATTACACCCCCGACCAGGAACCTATTCCCTTCGGACATGGTCGAGCACGGCAAAATCATGGCCGCTGCCGGTTACTGCCGTACTTGTCAAACTACCCCGGGTGGTCAGGAGTACGCGGGTAACTATCAGATGAACACCCAGTTCGGTGCCATCTACTCCAGCAACATCACTCCGGCCCCTGACACGGGTATCGGTCGTTGGTCAGAAGAGGCGTTTATCCGCGCCATGCGTGCCGGTGTCAGCCGCGATGGTCATCACTTGTTGCCGGCGTTCCCGTTCGAGCACTTCAATAAAATGACGAATGACGTTATCAAGGCTGTCTATGCCTTCCTCATGTCATCCGTGCCGGCGATCAATCAGCAGAAGAAGGAAAACGGTATTCCGTTTCCGATCAATCTTCGCTTTCTGCAAGCAGGCTGGAAACTGCTGTTCGCCAACACCGATCCGTTTGAAAAGCGTAGCGACAAGTCTGAGGAATGGAACCGCGGTGCCTATTTGGCCCAGGGAATCAGCCACTGCGGTGCCTGCCATACGCCACGTAATGCGCTGGGGGGCGAAAAATACAGTCACATGTAAGAAGGCGCATCGATTGACGGCTGGGTCGCACCATCGCTGACCCGCACCAGCATGTCGCCGCTGCCTTGGCGAGTGCAGGACTTCCATGAATACCTGCGTACTGGCAACTCTCTATTCCACGGCAGTGCCGCTGGCCCGATGGCGCCTGTCGTGCATGAGGGCTTGTCTGCCTTGCCTGACGCGGATATCAAAGCGTTGAGTGTTTACTTTGGCGAGTTGGCGGGTGACAACAACAACGAACCAGCGGCCAGTCCTAAACTCCAGACCGCTGACCAGGCACAGCACAAGACCACAGACTTGCGGATCGATCATGGTGCCCGGCTGTATAACAGCACCTGTTCTGCTTGCCACTACAGCAGTAGCCAGCTGGTGAAAGGCCGTCCGTTGCTGGCCCTGGGCAGCGCTACTCATCTTGACGACCCGAGTAATCTGATCAACGTCATACTCGATGGCTTCAGAAGCGATCAAGGGATTCGCGGTGTGGTCATGCCTCAGTTCCGCGAAGCGCTCAATGATGACGACATAACAGCCATTGCCACTTACCTGCGACAAACGGCGAATGAACAGCCATGGCCGATCTGAAACAGAAAGTCGCTGAGATTCGTCGTCAGCCCCGGTTTGAGCATTAATTCGCGGGAGGAGTGAGCCATGGCCAGGTTTATGTTGAACGGCAAGCCAACAGTTGCCGACGTGGACACAGACATGCCTCTTCTGTGGGTTATCCGTGACGAATTGAACATGACCGGCACCAAGTTCGGTTGCGGTATTGGTGCCTGCGGTGCTTGCACCGTACACGTTGGTGGCCGAGCCACCCGTTCCTGTATCACGCCTGTCTCCGCCGTGGTGGGTGCCAGTGTCACCACCATCGAAGGCTTGTCCGAGCAAGGCAATCATCCGTTGCAGGTGGCCTGGCATAAATTGCAGGTACCACAGTGTGGCTACTGCCAGCCTGGTCAGATCATGCAGGCCGCCGCGCTGCTGAGCGACTTTCCCGATCCGACCGATGCAGATATCGATGCGGTGATGAGTGGCAACGTCTGCCGCTGCATGACTTACGTACGCATCCGCAAAGCGATTCATAAAGCGGCTGCTGCAATGAGGCAGGAGGTCAACGATGAGCGCGCTGTTTAATACGGGCGGACCAACAGGCATGACTCGCCGTGGCTTTCTGGTTGCCATGACCCTGGCGGGGCTCAGCTTTGGCTTTCCACGCGGCGTGTTAGCGGCCATGGATCCTGCGACGACCGATGACGCGGCGCTACCCAGTGAAGGCGCAATCTACGAACCTTCGGTGTGGTACTCCATCGACAACGCCGGCAAGGTCAAGGTCAAGGTCAACATCATTCGGGTCGAAATGGGCCAGCACGTGGGGTACTTCCATCGCCCGAATCCTTGCGGACGAATTGGAGGTGTCTTGGGAAAATGTGGAAATCGTCCATGTGGACAGTGCCAGGAAATGGGGCCTGATGGTGACCGGCGGGAGTTGGTCGGTGTCCCAGAGCTGGCCGGTTTACTGTCAGGCCGGTGCTGCCGGACGGGTGGCATTGATTGAAGCTGCTGCCAAAAAATGGGGCGTTTCGCCCGATTCCTGTGTGGCCCGCGGCGGTAGGGTGGTTTGCGGAAAACAGGAAATTTCCTACGCCGAACTGGTCACCTTGGGCGTGACCCGTGAGTTCAGCGAAGCGGAGCTGAAAGCGCTGCCACTGAAGGCCGATGCCGACCTGAGGCTGGTGGGTAAACCGGTCACTTCGCTGGACATTGCCAACAAAACCACGGGTGACGCCGTCTTCGGTATCGACGCCAGAGTTGAGGGCATGGTGTATGCCAGCCCGTTGCTGCCACCGACCCGATATGGTGTTGGCGCTGACGCCGAATTGACCCAGTTGCCGAGATGTCACTGACCTAGGCTGATTCCTCGAAAAACATTGGTTGTGCAGAGTTTGTGCTGATTTAGAGGTGGGGCAGTCTTACGTCGGCACGTGGGTCAATTCGGCATCGCCCTCAAGAAGGCTGACCTTTGTGGATGCCCCATTGTCCTATAGCGGCTCGATTTTCCTATCGGTTAGCGAGACATCCAGCCTATCGTTGCCACGAGGTCTTCGTCACTGCAGTCACTGCAGAGCCCACGTGGTGGCATGACACTCAATCCATTCACTACGTTTTTGAGTAGTGCCTCTTGCCCTTGAGCAAGGCGAGGTTTCCACGCAGCTGCATCACCTTTCTTGGGCGCGTTTGGGAGTTGGCCGTTGTGGCACATGGCGCAGGATTTTGCGAATACGGCCTCAGGCTCTTGAGCTGCCTGGGCAGAAGCAATCATGAAGGCTGTAGCGGCAATCAGCAGTGTTTTTCTCATAGATGATCCTCTTGTTGTTGTTCAGAAATTGTCTTTCCACTTGCGCATTGCAGCGAAGCATTCCTCGGCGGATCTGATGGTCAGCCCCGCGTGACGTTCGATAGCCTCAACGATCTTCGCTTCCCGTACGCGGAGGAACGGGTTAAATGCACGCTCAACGCCGATTCGGGTCGGTAAGGTGCACTCACCGCGGTCACGGATTTCGCAGACCTCGGCCAAGCGCTCGGCGATTTGCTGATTGTCTGGGTCAACAGCCAATGCAAAACGCAGGTTGGAGAGGGTGTACTCGTGTGCACAGTAGACTTGCGTCTGCTCCGGTAGCGCTGCAAGGCATTCGAGCGAGGTCAGCATCTGCAGCGGCGTACCCTCGAACAGGCGCCCACAACCGGCGCTGAACAGCGTGTCGCCGCTGAACAGCACATTCTCATCAACCAGGTGGTAAGCCAAGTGTCCGGAAGTATGGCCAGGCACCCCGATCACGTTGATGGTACGTCCCAATACCTGGATCAGATCACCATCCTTGAGTGGCCGATCCCTATAGGGGATCGGCTCGTTTTCCGGGCCATGGACGAGAAGGTCGAAGGCAGACTTCAGCTTCTCGATACCGCCCACATGGTCACTGTGGTGGTGAGTGATCAGTACATCAGTGAGCACCCAACCAGGATGCTCAGCCAGCCAGGCTTGAACTGGCCCGGCATCACCTGGATCTACGACTGCACAGGCCTGGTTTGAGTGATCAGCCAGAAGCCAGATGTAGTTGTCGGTGAATGCCGGGAGAGCGCAAATCTCCAAACGGTTGTCGGGAGTAGTAGTCATGCCGCATGCGTCCTTAAGGCATCGGCAATGTACTCAGCCTGACGGATCGCGAGGCTGACGATCGTCAGGGTAGGGTTCTCGGCTGCGCTGGTGGTGAACTGACTGCCATCCGAAATGAAGAGATTCGGGACTTCATGGCTTTGCCCGTATTTATTGCAGACGCCATCAGCTTCCTTGTGGCTCATGCGACATGTGCCCATGTTATGAGTCGAGGGGTAGGGTGGTACTCGATGCGTCTTCAGTGCTCCGACGGCCTCATAGACCGCACTACCTTGCTGATAGGCATGCTCTCGCATGGCGATATCGTTGGGGTGGTCGTCGTAGTGCACGTTGGCCACTGGAATGCCGAAGCGGTCTTTGACGGTATCGCTCAGGGTGATGCGATTGGTTTCCCGGGGCATGTCCTCACCGACCAGCCACATGCCAGCCAGATGCGTGTAGTTGTCCATGACGCGGGTGAAGTCGCGCCCCCAGGCGCCGGGGTTGAAGAACGCAGCCATGAAGGAAAGGCCGAGCGAGATGGTTTCCATCTCGTAGCCACCGACAAAGCCTCGGTCGGGATTGAAGTGCACCTCATCACCGATTAGGCCGGCCATGATGGTGCCGCGGTAGAAGTGCACCGGATCCTTGAACTCCGCAAACACTGAGCCGGTGGTATGGCGCATGTAGTGCTTACCAACCATCCCTGAACCGTTGCCAATCCCATGAGGGAACAATGTGCTGGTCGAATTCAACAGCAAGCGGGGCGTTTCGATGGCATTGCCTGCGACCGCAACAAGACGCGCTTTCTGGCGTTGCAGTCGTCCCTGCGCATCCGCGTAGACCACTCCAGTCGCGCGTCCCTTGGCATCGTGCTCGATCTTCACTGCGTGCGCCTGCGTGCGGAGCTCGAGCTTACCTGTGGCTTCCGCTGCTGGAATCTCGGTGTACAGCGTTGACCACTTTGCCCCCATCTTGCAGCCCTGGAAGCAGAATCCGAGTTGCATGCATTGAGCACGTCCTGCGCGAGCACGGCTGTTGATCGCCATGTGGCCGGTACTGCATTTCTTGTAACCAAGCTTGCGAGCACCGTTGTACATCACCTGGAAATTGTTGTTTCCCGGCAGTCCAGGAATGTCGTTGGTGCGCGTCACGCCCATCTTGTCTTCTGCCCTTGCATAGAAGGGCTCCAATTCTGCAAGCGTCAGTGGCCAGTCGAGCAGATTCGCGTCTTTGATGTCGCCGTAGGTCTGCCGCGCTCGGAATTCATGCTCCTGGAATCGAAGGCTGGCACCTGCCCAGTGAGTGGTGGTTCCACCGACGGTTTTACAGATCCAGGCGGGGAGATTCGGGAAGTCCTTGGCGATCTGCCACGAGCCCGAGGTAGTGCGAGTATCGCCCCAGGACAATTGCTCGAATGAAGGCCATTCGTCATTGATGAATGTGGCAGAGGATTGGCGCTGTCCAGCTTCCAGCAGAACGACTGGAATACCCTTCTGGCACAGTTCATTGGCCAGTGTCCCGCCACCCGCACCAGAGCCGATGATCACCACTACCGAGTCGTCGTCGAAATTGAATGTAGTCATGTACGCATCCTCAGGAAAAGGCGGGGGGACTGGCTTCGGTAGGGGCAGCAGGCAGCCATTTCAGATCGTTGAAGCCGCGCATCAAGTAGCCGCCTTTGGGGAAGGAGGCGCCCTCGTAGCCAAAGTGCTGGTAGGCGAGTTCATTGCTGTAAAGAGCATTGACCGATACTGATCTGATCAGGGTGAAAAACGGGGTGGTCTGGATGGACTCCAGCAAGGCCAATTGGCGTGGCTCATCCAGATTCAGCCAGGCGCCGTCGGCAGACTTGTCCAGCTCGTTCAAACCTTGTTCAAGCAGGGGAAGAATGGAGGGGTCAGTAACGGCGCGGTCGTCCAGTGCTTTGATCGCAAAGGCGTACACAGCGTCTTCCATCTGATCGTGAGGGTAGATCCGGCGCACCACAACGATCAGTCGTGCGGCTTGATCGTTGTTCAGCATTTTCATCTCGAGCGCCCAGGTTTTACTGGGGGCGAGCAGGGCAATGGGGCCGGAGGTGAAAAGCAACGTGCCCAAGAGAATTCCGCCGCTGCCTTTCAGAAAGCTACGGCGGCTGGCTTGTATATCCTGCATGCTGTTCTCCTTGTTGTTGTTATTAGGAGCCTGACATCACGGGTGCTGCTTTGTTGGGGAGTGGCGTTTTTCCGCGCTGTATTAATAGACGACGCCTAGGCGTCTGATGCTTGTGGTTGCGTTACTGGTAGTGGCCGGCGCGCTGCAGCACCTCAATCTTGTAGCCGTCGGGGTCTTGGATGAAGAAGAAGCGAGCGAGCATCTCCTCGCCACGTTTGAATTCCTTGATGGGGGCAGGTGAGAGCCCTATTTCGCTCAAGCGAGCGTGATGGAGATCAAGGTCTTCTACTGCGAAGGCGACATGGCCATAGCCACTGCCGTGGGTGTAGCTGTCTTGGCCCTTGTTCCAGGTCAGTTCGATTTCGGCGCCGCTTTGCTGGTCGCGCAGGTACACGAGGGAGAAATCGTCGAACTCAAGGCGATGGGATTCCTGCAGGTCGAATGCTTGTCCGTAGAAACTCATGGAGGCATCCAGGTCACCTACGCGGATCATGGTGTGGAGGAATTTCGACATTATCAGGCTTTCCTGTGGTGTTGTTATGCACTCAAGATGGCAGAATGAAAATCTGGTGGGTAATAAGTGGCTATTACGTGCGCCTCGGCAGCGAAATGGGCACGTGTAATAGCGGTGTATTACCCGCGTGATGCCTTGGGAAGGTAGCTTCAGGTGTGGGCATATGCCCACGACGCGACTTAGCCAGGTGAAACCAGCGGAGGCATCATGTGTGAGCTGTACGTGAAGGCAGACCCGATTCTCTATGAATCGCGCTCGCGCTCCTTGCGCATCCGGGGCGTGGTTACCACCCTGCGTCTAGAAAACCAGTTCTGGGACATCCTGACCGAGATCGCTTCAGCGGATGGTGTCAGCACGAACCAACTCATCGCTAAGCTGTACGAGGAAGTCATGGATTACCGGGGAGAAGTGGTGAATTTTGCCTCGTTCTTGAGGGTGAGCTGCACCCGCTACCTCAGCCAAAAGCAGGTGGCCAATAGGGTGGTGCCACTTTCGATCGCAGCGGGGTAAGTGAACTGCCTCGTGACGGTGTCCTGGCAGGTGCTCATCTGCCGGCAACCGACCACTCTTAGGCGCACCTCACAGGAGGCGAGAGTATTAGGCAACGTGCTGACGAGGCTGTTTTTAGGGTAGGGCGTGTGGCACGGCTTCTTATTGGCATATTCCAACTGCAGAGGCGTTACCTTTGGCGAATTACGATTTCCAAGAGCTGCTGGCCCGTTTGAACCATTTGGAGGACACCGATCCAGGTGCAGCAATCAGGGAAGCGCGAAGAATCGTCGCTGATGGCCCACAGGCGCCAAACCTTAAGGTTATTCAGGCTGCGGCTCTGGTAAACGCAGGTGTGTTGATTCAGGCGCGCGACGCTGTTGAGGAAGGACTTGCACTGTACCGAGAGCTTCATTCGACCTTCCCAACCCCTGATGTGAAGTTCAACCTGGCCACGGCAATAATCAGTGCAGCGGCTTTCACCAGCGAAGAAGGTGATCGGCTAGACCCACCTCGAATCTACCAAGGCCCTGCGGGCTGAAGCCCGTGGCTACTTCTGGCACGTGGCTCAGAACACTGAGGCTGCAGATGCCATTCGCACACAGAGTTGGACGAACCTTGCTAATCAGCTGGAAGGAAGCTTCCGCTTCAGTGAAGCCCATGACGCCCGATTGGCAGCGCTGAAGCTAGACCCAGGGAATGGCGTAGCTGCGGCGTCCGCAATACGCTATCTGTTGAGCTGTTACCACCAAGGCCTGTGTTCCGACCTCGCTATCCACGAAGCCTCAGCGCTTGCCCAGGTCGCGAGATCAAATCGAGACCGTATCATTGAATACGCAGGCTTGCAGGCAGCCAACAGTAAGCGTCCGGTGAACTCACCTTACGAACTCCAGCTTTTAGGGCGATGGTGTCCGCGTATTTTTAAGCGGACGCGATCGCCCTTATCGCCAGGATTTCCATGCGCCAACGAAGCTCTTATCCGAAACCATTCAAAGCCCAGGTCGTTCAGGAATGCCTGCAACCTGGGGCAACCGTATCGAGTGTCGCCATCAGCCACGGCATCAATGCCAATGTCATCCGCAAATGGATGCCGCTCTATCGAGACCAGCCCGCAGCGACTTCACTACCGGCGTTCGTTCCGCTAAAAGCCGCACCTAAACGGCCAGCCGAAGCCTCAGTGATCATCGAGTTGCCCATGGCCGGCCAATTGATCACAGTGAGATGGCCAGCCTCGGATCCCGAGGGCTGTGCGCAATTTATCCGGGCTGTCGCTCAATGATCCGCATTGATGCAATCTGGCTGGCCACCGAGCCGATGGACATGCGCGCCGGTACCGAAACGGCTTTGGCCCGGGTGATCGCGGTGTTCGGTGCGGCGAAGCCGCACTGCGCTTATCTGTTCGCCAATCGCCGTGCTAACCGGATGAAAGTGCTGGTGCACGATGGCGTGGGCGTCTGGCTTGCCGCGCGGCGCCTGAATCAAGGCAAGTTTCACTGGCCCGGAATTCGCCACGGCTGTGAGGTCGAACTCGACAGCGAGCAACTCCAGGCGTTGGTGCTGGGCCTGCCGTGGCAGCGGGTCGGCTCAGGCGGCGTGATCAGCATGCTGTAACCGCCGGCCATTTGGCCGGTCTGCTTGTCGTCGTTTCGGGCCTGCTCTGGCACAATCGGCGGCATGACTTTCTTGCCCAACCTCGACCAGATGACTCCGGAACAGCTTCGTGCCTTGGCGGCACAGGCGTTGCAATTGCAGTCCCAAGTCGAGGCGATGAGCAGGAAGATCCAGAACGATGAAATTCTCATCGAACAGTTCAAGTTCGAAATCGCCCTGCTCAAGCGCCACAAGTTTGCCAAGCCCAGCGAGCAGATCAGCCCAGCACAAGACAGCTTGCTGGATGACCTCCTCGACACAGACCTTGAAGCTATCGAAGAAGAGCTGAAAAAGCTCATCCCAGCTTCACCACAGGCCGAGCCACGGCAATCCCCGAAACGTGCGCCCTTGCCGCCGCAGTTTCCACGTACGGTGATTCGTCACGAACCCGAAAACACTCAGTGCGCCTGTGGCTGCCAGCTTCAACGCATCGGCGAAGACGTCAGCGAAAAGCTGGATTACACGCCTGGTGTGTTTACCGTCGAGCAACATGTACGTGGCAAATGGGCCTGCCGCCAGTGCGAAATACTGATCCAGGCGCCGGTGCCAGCGCAGGTTATCGACAAAGGTAGCCCAACCGCAGGTTTGCTGGCCCACGTAATGGTGGCCAAGTTTGCCGATCACTTGCCGCTGTATCGGCAGGAGAAAATCTTTGGCCGCGCCGGGCTGGCAATCGCTCGCTCGACCTTGGCCCAATGGGTTGGACAAACCGGCGTGCGGCTCCAGCCGTTGGTCGATGCATTGCGTGAGGCGTTGCTGAAGCAGGGCGTGATTCATGCTGATGAAACGCCCGTGCAAATGCTTGCACCGGGCGAGAAGAAAACCCACCGGGCCTACGTCTGGGCCTACAGCACGACGCCGTTTTCGGCCCTCAAAGCCGTGGTTTACGACTTCAGCTCAAGCCGTGCTGGCGAACATGCGCGCAACTTCCTCGGCGACTGGAACGGCAAGTTGGTCTGCGATGACTTCGCTGGCTACAAAGCTGGCTTTGAGCAAGGCATCACTGAAATCGGCTGCATGGCCCACGCCCGTCGCAAGTTTTTCGATTTGCATGTGGCGAACAAAAGCCAGTTGGCCGAACAGGCGTTGCATTCGATTGGCGGTTTATACGAGATCGAGCGCCAGGCACGGGACATGAGCGATGAAGATCGGTGGCGATTACGTCAGGAGTTGGCGGTACCGATCAGCAAAACACTGCATGAGTGGATGTTGGCCCAGCGCGACTTGGTGCCCAACGGATCAGCCACGGCCAAAGCCCTCGACTACAGCCTGAAACGCTGGGTAGCGCTGACGCGCTACTAAGACGATGGGGCTGTGCCCATCGACAACAACCAAGTCGAGAACCAGATACGGCCATGGGCACTCGGGCGCTCGAACTGGCTGTTTGCCGGGTCGCTACGCAGCGGTAAGCGGGCGGCTGCGATCATGAGCCTGATCCAATCAGCGCGCATGAATGGGCATGATCCGTATGCCTATCTCAAGAATGTGCTGACGCGGCTGCCGACGCAGCGGGCCAGCGAGATTGAGCAGTTGCTGCCGCATCAGTGGGTGCCAGCCTGACTTGCACAAGGTGAGTTGGGCGGACGCTTACTTTCCGGCACCTGCTGGAGATGCAACAACTCGCGGCAGGGATTCTGGAAACCATCAACAACTATTTGCAAGACAAAGGGAGGTCTGTCGCTACGCCAGGGTACGATTGTCGATGCCACCATCATCCACGCGCCCAGTTCGACCAAGAACAAGGATGGCAAGCGCGATCCGGAAATGCACCAGACGAAGATGTATAGTCAGCCCACCTCCTGCAACGCAGTTTGATGAACGGTAAAGCATGCTTGCGCTAATGTATCCGGGCTCGTGGTGAGCACGTTCATTAGCGCTCGGCCCTTGATGAGAAGTCGCTCCCAATTGTCCTTGATAAAGGGATCAGCTTTAAAAACTATCTTCGTTTTCAGGTTTTCAGTTGGGATGTCTGCCGTTTATCGTCATCATCACTGTCGTCGCAAAAGCCGGTGGTAAGTCGGTTAGGTCAAGCCATCTGTTTCACGTTGTAGCTGCCGCCTCGGGCTAATACTGCCCAGACGATTCTTGTCGTCTTGTTGGCCAGCGCACAGGCGACTTTGTTCGGGGGCTTGCGAGCCAAAAGATTTCTTACCCAAGCTCCGAGTGCATCGTCACGCTTGTCGATTCGTATCATCAGTGCGTGAGCGCCTTGCACCAGCAGGCAGCGCAGATACTTGTCGCCGCGCTTGCTGATGCCAAGCAAGCTCGTCTTGCCACCGCTTGAATACTGTCGAGGCACCAACCCGAGTGACGCGGCAAAGTCGCGTGAGCGTTTGTAAGTCGAAGCGTCACCGACATCGGCCACCAGCGCGCTAGTGGTGAGAGGGCCGATGCCGGGGATGCTCAGCAAGCGCATGCCGGCGGCGTCCTCAGACAACTGCTGTTTGATCTCGACATCGATCCCCTTGATATCTCTCGTCAGGCGTTGAATATCGAGCAGCATTCGCTCAACCGCATTACGCAGTCGAATCGGCAGCTCATGGCGTTCCATCAAAGCGGGCACCTGCTCCAGAGCAGCATGTCCAATGGGGAAAATGATCCTGAGCTCCAGCAGGACACCGTGCACCTGGTTGATGATTCGCGTGCGATTATCCACCCAAGACTTGCGCAGCTTGTGCTCAGTCGACAGGATCTGCTGCTCAAGGGTCTTTACTGGAACCGAGCGGGTTCTGGGTCGCGACGCGGCTTCGCAGATGGCCTCTGCATCGATAAAGTCATTCTTGTTGCCAGTGACGTAGGCCTTCACATGCTGCGCCGCGATTAATTGCACGCGGTGGCCCAAGCCCTCGATCTGCCTAGCCAGCCATTACGAACTGCCGCAGGACTCCATGCAATTTTGCAGCTTGGCAACTGCGCCAGATACGGCAGCAATTGGCAACGATTGAGCTTCTTGCGCATGAGCTGATTTCCTCTCGCATCCTGGCCATGCAGGTGGAAGGTGTTCTTGCCGATGTCGATACCTAGAAGCGTTACGGTGTTCATGAGAGATCCTCCTTCGGTCAAGAGAGAAACCCGGTAAGTCTAGACTCACCGGGTTTCTCGAACTGGGCTGACCATCTCATTAAGACAACCAGTACTTCTTCGGCATGAAAGCGCATATCGGAGCCGACGCAGAATCGGGCCTGGTACATCATGTCCATGGCACAGCCGCCAACGTGGCTGACGTGACGGAAGTTTCACATCTACTGCATGGCGCAGCGAACGTCGCCAGTGCCGATTCGGGCTATACCGGCGTTGAGAAACGACCGGAGCATGAAGGGCGACCGGCGACCTGGCAGATCGCTGCGCGACGCAGCACCTACAAGCACTTGGGCCAACGCGCGTGCTCTACTCAGCCAAGCGCCAGATCGAGAAGGTCAAGGCGCAGGTACGGGCGAAAGTCGAGCATCCGTTCCGAGTGATCAAGCTTCAGTTCGGCTATGTGAGAACTCGCTTTCGCGGCGTGGCCAAGAACACGGCGCAACTGACGACGTTGTTTGCGCTGGCGAGTCTGTGGATCCATCCGGCCAGCATGGCCGCAAACCAAACTGGGAAATCCACAGTCCTCCGGGTATTCATCCCTGGCCGGTAGCCCCCCACATGGTTGTCTTAGGTGGAAACCTGGATGACTGCTTTTGGCCGATTCTGTTGAAAAAGTCTCGTAGCGTCGCTCGCCTATGAAAGAAGGTGAGCGACGTTAAAATCTGACTCGCTCAGAAGGCAGAAATGCATTAGATTTTACATAGCAACGCGAAAATTGAGCGCTTTTCGACCTGCTGACAACCCATGTCCGTAAAAATCGACTTTTTCAACAGAATCGGCCGATAGCTGCCCCAGAGTGTCGACAGGTTTCGTCTATTCAAGATGAACCAGTGTCCATCCTCAGCCAACCACTGGGTAGTTAGCATCGCTCCATAAGGTGTCTGGGCTAACCGTTTGGTCGCGGTGGATCTTCTTGCCCATTGTCTCGACTTTCTGATCGAGACTCTCGACACGTTGCATCAACTGCGCCGCCAGAGCGCGCAGTTGTTCAGGGGGCAGTTGGTCGAGATTGGGCAGCGAAGTCATGCCGCCGGTTTTGCCGGAGCAGGCCAAAGCCGACGATAGGCTCATCGGACAATTGCACGGCCCGGGTGAGGTTTATGGCATGCAGATATTGTCATCGTTCTGGGCTAGGGCCTGTTGCAATGTCATCAACCTAAGCTGCAGCCCTGCCCAAGGTAAGCCCCCCGAAGCAGCCAGCTGCCATGGCCGTCGGGCGATGACCAGGCCTCTGCCGCTCAATCAGGCGGTCTAACTGGGCTGGCGGTGATGTGATCATCGTCTGTTCCGGCCCGGCTGTCTAGGCGAGATTTCTCGTTCTCCGGACGAGCCTATGCCGACCGCTTGTGGCCAGCTTTTTTTGCACACGGAGGTTGGGCGGTGGTGTTTCTTCAGCGCGTCGGTTTGTAGCCCCCACAACCTCGGCTGGCTGCGCGTTTGCGTTGGCGCGCAAAGCTACGGCCTGAGCGTACGGCACTGAGGCTTTTAGCCATCAAGGCCAGCACATTGCTCAGCCCCTGAGCAGTGCCGCACCAGCAGCTCGACCAGGGTATTTTTGAGCCGTGACACGCCTTGGGTGAAGTTGACTTTCCATCGCAGCTTGCGACCTTTGTGGCGCTGTTCGATGACCGGCTGTAGCAGGTGCTGCA
>Ga0209389_1001065_pt1 | contig 18433 bp, 13 predicted proteins | sample CowpearedBW_FD_187526 | JGI IMG/M metagenome (GOLD analysis project Ga0209389, IMG submission 187526) | Root nodule microbial communities of legume samples collected from California, USA - Cow pea red BW (SPAdes) (version 2) | ecosystem: Host-associated > Plants > Roots > Nodule | place: USA...
TCACCAAGGTTTGAACCCACTCTCATGCACATACCAAACCAAGGCCAAACCACTCAACCAACACATGTTTCATGATGACTCCCACAATTTTAAGGATTTATCATCATCCATACGAGTTCAATATATAAGCACACAAAAACACATAATTTAAATAACATCCAAGTGGCACACATAGGACTCGAACCCAAGTCCTCACACACAATAAAGTACTCTCAACCACTTGAGATAGTACTCTTCCATGTCATTGCTCCTCGCATTTATTGCTTTAAATGTTCTCGCTACCCGTCCTAATTAAATAATTAATTAAATAACTATTTAATTTTCCCGGATCTTACAGTGTACGAAGGAAGCAAATCCAAATGAAATACAAAAAAGGGGTGCATGCAGTATGGCAGGGGTGTGCGAAGAAAAAGAAGTGGCAGGCCACTTTCTTTTATTCCCTTAAACAAAACCCTAATTAAAGGGTAATCTCTCACGACAACCTCTTCTTCTCACGGCAACCTCTTCCTCTTTAGCCACCACCACGACTCCAACCCCTGCGTTCACTCTTTAGCCGCCACCACGACCTGGAGGCTTCATCGACGACACCATCACCCTTCACTCTACCTCCTGCGAAACACTATCGCATCTGCGTCTCCTCCTTCTTCTTCGGCGCGTTCAAGAGAGTCGTGGCTTCTTGCTCGCGGGACCACACGACAATGCCGATCCCCTCACGGTTGCGCGTCGCCGGCGTCCACTCCGACGCCCACTCATCCCCAATCCTCGAACCTTTTCTTCCGCGAGAGAGAAAGGTGTGATTGCCTCCGCGATTCGCCACCACCGCGCCAGCCACACCGCGACTAGGTCCGCAAACGTCACGCGACCACACTTTTCAGTTCGAAGCTCCGACTCGCCGACGACATATTTGGGTGTGAATGATTGGGGAAGACGTGAGAGTTTGTGTGCTATTCGTGATTTAACAGGTTGAAGGTGATGGAAGAAATGAAGAAGAAAAGATTGGCATTGAATCTGTGATTAAAGATGAAGGTCGTTGGCTTATTTGTGTGCGAGTTACGTGTTGGTGGAAGTGAGTATGGGGAAAGGTTAACAGAGGGTGGATTTTTTATGGGGATGGAAAAATGGTGAGGAGGTGAATCTGTTTAGTGAAGGGGTAATGGGTGACAATGGATTATGGTGTTTTTGTTGGAATCTTGAGGATGAAGGTGTCGTTTTTTTGTTTTGCTGAGAATAGAATGAGAAAAAAGCCCCCTTGAGTGAAGAAGGTGACTTTGATGAATGAAGGGACTCTGATGATATTTGTTGTGCTTCTGGTTTGTTCCTTTCCCACCTCGAGACGTGGGATAAGGCTGAAATGAGATGTTGCTTCCTGCTCCTTCCTTCTTCAGTCATCATGACCATGGCCAGCTACCCATCAAGACCTTACGTTAACCTCTTAGTCTTCTCTTTTTTTTTCATTTCATTTTTTTTCTTAAATAATAAAAAGTAAAAAAAGGAAAATAAAGAAAATTGTAAATAAAATAAAAATAAATGAAATAATATTAAAACGAAATAAAATAAAATAAAACAAAATAATAAAATAAAACAAAAAAATAAAAATAAAATAAAAATAGAATAATAATAAAAATAAAAAATAAAATAAAAGTAAAATAAGATGAATAGAAAAAACAAAATACATTATAACCTTGACAAAATTGGGTGTTGACAGTACTATATGATATATGTTTACGTTTAATGTCAGAGTTATATATTATGTACATGTATGTTTACGTTTATTGTCAAAGTTGGATATATTTGCTAGAATGAATGGATCAAATGGTCTGTAATTAGCATGTCTGTTTGTGGTTTATAATGTAGGTTTATCACTTGTTGTGTGGTAACCAGAGAAATACAAAGCTGGCTTGGAAGCCTGATCATTATTTACCGATAACTTGATCCATTTGTAATCGTCGTATTTGCATTTACCGATGGATCATGTGTATGTGGGTAATTACCGATTGATATATATGTCAGAAATTTAAACAATTACCGACAGATATCGACAAACGCATGGTCCATCGGTAAACTTTATAGACAAATAGGTTACCGACAAATTTTTGCCAATCAAAAATCCGTCGAAAATCACTATTTACCAAAGGATATCAACATTTATCGACAGATAATGCTGTCGGTAGTACTCGGTTTTCTTGTATTACCTTTTGAGTTACATCGGAAGACGCATCTACCATCCCCTAGCTTGTCACACTCCTTCTACAAAAGAAAAAAAAATTTGTCAATGCTTAAGTAGTGTTAAAGTTCCACAAGGTTACTCTTCAAATCTTAGTAGCTTTGATTGTATGCAATGTTTAAAGTTAGTTGGTATCAAGTCCTATGCTTGTCATGTGTTGATGCAACAAATTTTACTAATATCTATTTGAGGCATCTTACGTGTTTTTGTTAGAGGTCTTCTAACGCGTTTGAGTTTGTTCTTCAAAGCCATATGCAAGAAATTTATCAACCCTCGAGTGTTAGATGATTTGAAAAATGAGGCAATCGGATTATTGTGTCAATTGGAATGTATTTTCCGCCCTCATTTTTAGATATCATGGTTCATTTGATAGTTCATTTAGTGAGGGAAACTCGATTATGTGGGCTTATTTTTATGAGATGAATGTACCCAGTTGAGAGACATATGAAGATCTTAAAGGGATATGTCAAGAATCAATTGTTAGAATACAAAGTCTCAAAGAATGAAGATTTGATGAAGCTTGGAGATTGAAGAAGCTTGGAGACTTATGTTTAAAGCTGACTTAAAATAGAATTCTTGTAGGTTAGAGTGTGTGTCTTACAATTATTTAATCTATTAAAAAGGTGTTTAGCAGACTAAATAACATGTGCATATAGTAATGTGAATAACATATCAAATCGGCTGAAATAATAATCAATTAGTTGATTTAACGTAAGTAAGTGAAATCAATTGATTGGCAATTCTTTCAATCGATTTAATATGTCAGTTTACATTACTATATAAGTCTTTATTTTTATGTCAGAGTGAGGAGATTTATGAATGCGCGAAAACACTTTGGAAAATTGAAAATCTCATTCTCTCAAAGAAAGTTTATGTTGTGTTTGTGAATCATTTTGTAAGGTGATGGAGCTATGATAGTCTGCTAGTTGGCGAGTTGAAGAAGGTTCTTGATTGGCTAGAGAGAGTTAATCTTAAGGTTTCATCTTTCTTGTAACTTCGTTGTGATTGTGTGGTGCTCCTGGTGTAAGTCCAAGTATGTAAGAGAGGTTCTTGTTGTGTTGTGGTTGTTTCTTGTGTGATTCAAGAAACTTGTGTTAGTTTCAATTGTAAAAATATTGTAATATATTGAATTAGTTGAAACTTAAGCTAAGGTTGTATTGACTAACTGAATGTAGTCCATTGGAGTGAACCAATATGAAATTCACATGCATTATTTTTTATTTTTTGCAAATTAAAAGTCCTAGTTGATTTTTCAAGAAAAACAATAAATTTGATATTTCATGATGAATATGATGTAATTGCATATTTAATTAATAATTGTATCCTTTCATTTTTGTGCTTGATCTATAATACCAAATAGCCAAATTTGAGATTTAATTATTGTTTGAATTGCTTTAAAATTTACTTTCAAAATTTTAATCAGTTGATTTCACATTTCAATTAATTAAAATATTTGATTCAGGAATAACGCATATTTAAATCTCGTGGTCAATCTCCTTTGAGAAAACCTTTTTCATAGATTTTCAAGTGAACAAATATTTTAAAGGAGCCAAATAACCTCATAAAAAGAAGGTTTACACGATTCCAAATGTTGTTGAAACTCTATTGAAACTAGCTCATAACCGAACATGCGATCACATATAGCGGTTACTACATAAACAACTATCCCATAAAATGACATGTAAAATTCTGTTTCGGTGACTGGAGTGTTAATACAAGAAAACTCTAGGGGCATAGTGCATAGAATTCAACGAGTGACATAATTGTGAGAGGAAACTGTTAATAAGAGGGAAAACATAAAGTTCGACTTTATACACTATGGGCAAAAGAATTACGTGCTAGTGTGCAGTTACTTACTACTTATTGCAGCAACTATGCTTTTAGCTTTCCTGATTGATAAAAAAGAATTAGTAACAAATAGTGAAATAATTTATCTCTGACAGCTCTTCGTTGTAATGGATGGGAAGTATATTCATTATTTCCAAGCCACCGAATCAATATCATCCATAGCTTGCTTGTACAATTCAAGCCTTTTAGCTAGTTGTGATCTCTTTTCCATAAGTGCAGGGTCTTCATCCAACAACGCCCCCAATTGATCCTTCTGCATACACGCCACAAATTTGCTTTAACCTTATCATTAAGTTTCCAAAAGGACCATTTCTCTACAAAGCATTTCTCTACAATGCATAACAAAAAATATTAACATTATATAAGGATAATAAATTCTGAATCTTATTACATTCATATGAAGTATGAGAAAAGATGCATGCATATTTTCGTCATCAAACTCGAACTAAGGCAAGACTGCTCCGTTCTTATTTAAGAAACTCTTCTTTGGATAATTCCACAGTTTTTCTTCTTTTCTTCGTTCGGTTGGAGATCTGGTTTCTTTTAAAGAACATTTGGATTCTATTTTTGAAGGTCTTCCTCAAGAATATGATTCTTATTGCTCTTGTTGAAAGCAACAAATCCAATCCAACAAAACTGCCCAAAATAATCAATTTTGATATATTGATTTTCATGGGGTTAGATGAGGTGGCGAAGGTCGTGTTTTTTAATTCTACAATCTGTCAATTTCAGATCAGGAATGGGGAAGGTGATTGGAACCGAGAAGAAACACAGTGGGCTCTACCTTCTAGAGGATGCAAACAGGAAGAGTAGCACTAAAAGTCAAATTCCTTTATCTTTGATGTCAGAAACAACTCTTTCCAATACATTTAAGTCATCCACCATTCAGTACTCAAGAAATTATGTCTCAATAATTTATTTCAAATTTCAAATTTCAAATAGTTGACAAACAAATGTTTCATTGTGATAATTGTGAAATAAGCGTCTTGTTTTTGCTCTAGTAATAATAGAATGACTCTTCCCTATGCATTAAAAATACATAATGATGTGTGGGGAACCTCTAGTATTCCTAATCTATTTGGGACTCGTTGGTTTGTCATATTCATTCATGTTTGCACTCAAGTTTCATGGGTATTTCTCTTCAAACAAAAAAAGTGAAGTGAGCTAAGTTTTCAAACCTTCATCCAAATTATTTAAAATCAGTTTGAGACAACATTTAAAAGAGTCCGTTCAGATAATACCAGAGATTTTTCCAACCAAACATTGTCTCTCTTGTTCAATAAACAAGGGATAATTCATGAATCTTCTTGTGTGAACACCCCACAACAAAATGGGGTGGTGGAATGAAAAATTAGGCATCTCATAAATGTAACTTGAATTTCTCTTTTCCATAAAAATGCACCAAAATAGTGTTGAGGAGAAGCTATCTATACTGCTACCTATTTCGTCAACCGTCTACCCTCCAAAACATAAACAACAACAGACCCATTCAACTACTCTCCAAAATTTTCCCAAACTTAAGGACAACAAATCATCTTGTACCTCGAGTCTTTGGTCATGTATCATTTTGTCCATATTCATCCTAATCATATGGGGAAACTTGATCCTCAGGCTATTAAATACATATTTATTGGTTACTTACCTACCCAAAAGGATACAAATGTTACCACCTTCCAACAAAATGATTCATTGTGTCTTGTGATGTCACCTTCGATGAAAATACACAATATTTTCAACCTTATTTTCAGTGAGGAAACACATGCATTGAAGATAAGGATAATTCATTCTTGATAGAAAACTTCATTTTCCCAAAATTAAGTCCCGTTAATACTCCACCCTCTATTGAGTCTAGTACCTCAGCATCTACTGAGTCTAGTTTTGTTCCTTCTCCTATTCATTCTCCTATTGTGTCAAGCCCAAGGATATTTGGAGAACAAACTCTCAGTGCTATCCATCTACTGCAAGTATACTCATGAAGGAGATGGTCTATTATTCAATCACCACAAGTCCATGAATCTGAACCTATACCTGACATTAATGAAGAACAGAATATGGCAGCCATTGAAGTTCAGGATCTTCCAATTGCAGTAAGGAAAGTGTTGGAGCATATACTCGAAAGCCAAGGTACCCATTGTCACACTTAGTCTTACGACAATAAGACACTAGTGTCTTGCGACAAACTAAGACACTAAGTTTGTCATATCCACTAATCACAACAGCTTTCTTGGTCTGAATATTAAGGATTGGAAAAATGCTATGAAGGTTGAAATGGTTGCTCTGGCATATGGCAAAGGGGCATGAAAAATTAGTACTTGAAAGGATGACGACAGACGCTTCATTTAATACTCTTAGATGCTAATCCTTAAAGTACCTCGTGAAGATGTTTTCTGTTGCAGCTTAATGGAGGAAGTACTCATAAAAGTACACTAAATTAATCATCATTTTTTCATTTTAACAAAACAGGATTTGTTGGAGTGAAAAAAAGAAAATTAACACTGATAGCACAAGAATTGAGGATTGATCAATCACGAACAAGATCAACAAAACAAAAAGGTGAAATTAATTTTATCAACTTTTAGATCATGGCCTTCGAAGTTGTCGTTATAAGAAACTCCGTATAGTTCATCAAACATTTTTGTGGCACTAGATTCGCTCAGTATTTAAAAAACCGTCTCCATTGACATGCACAAACTAAAACCATTTTTTATTTTTATTAAGATTCTGGCACTGTTTAACATTTTTTTCACAGACATAACTAACTAGTCTAATTATAAGTGAATTTGCACAGGCCCAAAAATCAGAATAATTTATCATTATCTAAACCATGTGAAAAACAAGTTAATGGAAAGATAGAAATTGATCTATTTGCAAATAAAATACCAAAAAGATATCAACTTATACCTCCCTTTTCCCAACTTGAACATAAAATTGGTTTAGCAATGATCTCTTTGCCTCTCTAACTTGACAATGAACCACCGCTTTCGGTATAGAATGTTTTAGTGAATCACAAACCATGTTGATATAACCATTAACATTTGACCCTGAAATAAGAGTCACAGAATAATTTAACAACCATAAATCTGTTTCTTATAATTTTTTAAAGGAAAAAATCTGAATAGTGAAGATTAAATCCAGAGATCTATGGATATTGTTGAAATAAAATTCAAAATAAATAGTAACAACTAATAAAACTTTTGTTGTTATTTAGTAAATTTACTGGGACATACTTGTACCAATAGATGGATACGAAGTCTTGACGTAATTGTTGAAATAAAATTATCTCGAATAAACCCCATTTATTTCCATGAAATTGCAACCATCGGTTAATCCATTTATACAAAATCCTCGCTTTAGTATCTAACTTTGCAGAATGGCATTCACTAGGTCCTTTCTGGTACTAAAATGAGGGTCTTTTCGCAAAGCTTGAAGCTAAAATGAGAATTTTATGAAGTTAGGGATTAAAGTGACCAACACTTACAATCTCACGAACTTGAAGGAGGATTTATTCAATAGGTGTTTGTACTTTCTCTTTGTAACACACTTCTACTCAGACCATATCTCCCAAACATCAATTCAACATCATCTAAATTGAAAAATCAAAGCCAGACCAAATATAATACTCAAAATAAATGATTATCCAAACACCCTATTCTTAATTTTGTAGAACCAAGAATTTGCATAAATGATATACAAGAAAAAGGGTGAAGTTCTAAAGTCTTGAGGAGTGGACTTCTAAGCAGTGAGCATGAATGCAGAGAATTGTTTACCGATTTTACTGAGGTGACTATCTGAGTGAGTATCCACATTGGGTTTAGGAGTACTTCGATTTGGGTTCTTTGGATCTGAATCTTTTTCTGGTTCAAGATGCATCTTCCGAAAAAATTCCACTGTTAGATAGCCAGACTCCATATCCACCATCCGGATCACAGTCCTCCTACTTTCTTCACGGAATCGTTCCAAAGCATCGTTTGCAGCAGCAGCTATATCAGCTTGAAGGGTGGGAAACCTCTTCAATTCCTGCTTGAAATAAATTTATAACAAGTAGAAGATTTATTTCATTTGTGATTTCATGAATATTGAGTGCAATAAGGTTGCATTCCGTGCAATGTTAATTTTGTATATATGTAAAGCAATACTATTGGTACATGTTATGTAAATTAGACATAAGGATAATTGTTTCTGTTCTTTCCTTTTAAGAGGAGTTATAGTTGTTTTCCATAATTTCATGCATCTAGTATTTAAGAGAAACATAGTTCAAGTTTACATAACTTGTGTTTACACTTTAAGAGTTTTAAATTCTAAAACAAAAGTATATAAATGCTAAGATGTTCTTTCGTACTTGAAGTATGAGATATTCTATGTGAACTTGAGCTCAGCCTAATCCATCTCTGGAAGGACGTGGTTTTGTTGAAATATTACACGTGGAGAGGATTTAAAACTCACTCAGCCCAAAAGCAGTATCAGATTGTGCCTAGAAAGGTAGAGGAAGGCGAGGGAAAAACAAAAAACAAAAAAGAAAAATAGAAAGATTCCAAGATAGAAAATGACTTAGATTTTGACACGTGACACCTGGTGTTGTTATGTCAATTTAACAGAAGAGGTCACATTGAGTCTCTTTTAAAAATAGTAGGGACTAAATTAAGTAAACAAAAAATATATGAACCAAAATCAATTAAATACCTAAGTATAGGAACCAAATTACTAATTAAAAATTTTAAAAATGTAACATATAAGAAATACAAATATGTAAAGATGTAATTAATAATAACAACGACATTCAAAAAGAGTGGTACAATCGTCTCTAACCTCACTATCCTTCTTGGACCTTCCAAATAACTCTTTGAAGGGTATCTTCTCCTCGAATTTCCCTCCCTTGAAAACCATAAAATTCTTGAACATCTCCCACAACAACTTCAAAGTATCCACTACATTAAACAGATTCAAAATGTTCAACAAATCGGCATTCATTCACGCTGGCAACAACTTCAGCTACACCGCATCCAAAATGCCAAAGCTAGGTGCAATTTCGACATCATCTTCAACTTCAACCCCACAACACGAATAGTCCCACCACATCCAGGCAGAGAAGAAGAGGTTGAGAGAGTAAAACAAAAGTCAAAACAAAAACCAAGAAGCATGATTGCGGACTTGTCATGTGCCTTGACAATCGTGCTTATCAGATTGTGCCTGTGCGTTGTGTGGCGTTGAAGAAGGAAGAGGATATTGGTAAAAACAAAGAAGTGGGCGGTCTCTAAGTTGTTCCTAGTGAGCATGATGATAGAGAAATTGGGACCATTTTCCTATCAGACAAAGTTAGGGACTTCATGGGTGTATTTCTAGTTAGAATCACGATTTAGAGAGTGATAAGAATAATACAATTACCACACAAATGATACAACTATGATACGGATGATAGAACTGTGATTCAGGAACACAAAAGAGTTTAACTACGATTAGTATCATGAGGTTGCGAATTGTATCGTATCATGCGATATGAATCGTGTATCTTATGATATTTACTACCATGATTGAGATATATAAGGCTAGGTTGGCCAAAGGGTTCAGTCAAACTTACGGAGTGGATTACTTGGAGTCCTTTGCACTAATTGCAAAATTGCACTCGGTCAACTTAATTTTGTTTTTGGCAGCAAATTTTGATTGGAATTTCCAAAAATTTGATGTGAAAAATGCATTCCTACATGGGTATCTTCAGGAAGAAATATACATGGAGTTTACCACTAGCGCATACAATGCAAATTAAGGCCAACACGGTTTGCAAGTTGATAAAAGTACTATAAGGGTATTAGGGTTGAAATAGTCACCTAGAGCATGGTTTGGAAGATTCACCAAAGTCATGATAAGCCTTAAATACAAACAAAGCCAAGGGGGACCATAATTTATCTATTAAACATTCTGATTTTGGGGGAGTAATAGTTCTATTGGTTGATTGATATTGTTGTTACAGGAAATGCTAAAAAGGAGCAACACAGGCTGAGTCAGTGCCTTGCCAAAGAGTTTGAAATCAAGACTTTAGGAAAGTTAAAATATTTTATGGGAATTGAAGTAGCCCATTCCAAGAAAAGGATCTTCATATCTCAACAAAAATACATCATTGAGCACCAGCCATAGAAAATAGATAAAACAACCTGCAAATCAGCAAGTACACATGTTGATCCAAATACAAAGGAAGTGCAAAGGATGATGTTGCTATGGATAAAGAAATTTACCAAAGACTTGTTGGGAGACTTATTTAGCTATCTCACACTAGACCAGATATTGCTTTTGCTATGAATCTAGCCACACAATTTATGCATAAACCAAAGGAAGTACACTTACAAGCTACTCTTAGAATTGTGTAGTATTTAAAATAGACATCAAGAAGAGGAATTTTGTTCAAAAGAAAACAAGAATGTCAATTTTGAGGCATATACTGATTCTGATTATGCAGGTTCAGTTATGGATAGGAGGTCAACTATTGGATATTGCACATTCCTTGGTTAAAATGTCATTACTTGGAAGAGTAAAAGACAAAGTGTGGTATAGTGCCAAACCCGAATTTGGAGCAATGGGCCAAGGAATATATGAACTATTATGGCTAAAGATTATACCAAAAGACTTAATGATAAATTGGGATGAGCCTATGAGGTTATATTGTGACAAGAAATCTACAATCAACATAGCTCACAACCTTGTACAACATAGCTCAAACATTTTATCAAGAAAAGCTTGACATAGGCTTGATTTGCACCCGATATGTGTTTACTCAAGGACAAGTTGTAGACATACTTAACAAGAGGTTGAACAACAGTAACTTTGAGAGAATTATATTCAAGTTGGGAATGGAGAACACTTGTTCACTAGTTTGAGGGAGAGTGATGAGATATATTATGAAGTTTCAGATTTTATTCTATCAAGATATTTTAGGAAGTTTATGATTTTATTCCTATTAGCTTAGGTTAGGGTGAACTATTATAAACTACCTACTCTTGGCCGTTGTTTAGACCCTTTTGAGAATACCATGAACTTGTTTTAAAAGTATCATATGACCCCTATAACGTAGCCTGAGTTGTTATTGGTGGCAGGGGTGGAGGACAAGGATTTTTTTCTTAAGCCATGGATCACAGAACTCTTGATACCGTATTTGAGTTCTTGACAAAGAGTGAGAGAGAACAAAAGAGAAACAAAAAAGAGATAACTTGTATTATTGAAAAATTACTTATAAAATAACAAGTGTTCTCTTTATATAGGGAGAAGAGAAACATAGCTGTAAAGAACAGTTGATGAAGCAACTACAACAAATACTATAGCAAACTTAATACAACACTAACACTAAGAAAGCTACCCTTTACCCAAAAACTGTAAGCAATTCCAAAGTCTAAACATACACTTAAAGCTCAAGATAAATTTCAAGATAAACAATCTCAATATTCTAACAAATTTTATTATGAAAGACTATTTCTTGCGCCTTTTTCTCCTCCAACTCCAGTTTCTTAACTCCAATTCCCCATTTCCTTGCTCCAACAGCAAAACAGAACACTAGTATTTGACAGTGAAACTAGAGCAGGAGGGAACACCAATATCTCCCCTAACAAAGATGAATTAACTGTTGACTAATATCGAGTCCATGACACTAGGATTTATTATTTGAAAATTGGAGTCTTCTGAACGAGTTTTATTAACTTAAAAAAAAAAAAAAAAAGACTGTTCCTACCTCAGTTTCTGAAATTGACTTTCGAACAAGCTCCTTCAGAATTAGGTGGACCTGAAAGTAGGTATTAGGAATCCATTTGTAAGCATAACAAACAATGGTAAAAAATATTGAAGAAGAAACACTTATGAGGCAATCTTTTTCAGAATGAAACGACACGAAGTAATGCAGGTAGTTAGACATACAAGAGGTAATTCATTCTTTTGGAGTAACTTCTTGTTCCTATTTGAATGCTAACAAACAGGAATAAGCAGTACAGAGAGAAAATATAGGTTAAACAATAAAAATGTGATGGACTAGAGGAAGGGTGCACATTTTCAAATTTAAGGTTTTTGCAATTGAAGATTACAGTTTGTAGCTTGGAAAGTGATTTAAAAATAGAAAAGAAAATGTCTGCTGGATTCTTACAGTGTACAATCAGGGTTTAAAGTAGCTATGACAAGGGGTTAGGTTGATAAGGTGGGAAATCAAAAAACATTCTCATGTTATTTATTGAATATTTTATAATTTAATTTAAGAATGAAATACAATTTTTTTATAATAATTTAAAACAAAAAACATGTTAAATCAATTAAATGAATATCTGCCAAGTCCATCACATATTTAAACAGAAGAAGAAATAAAGTGAAGAGGGTTACAGCATCCACAGAGGCTTCAGCTGGGCCTTTGAAATAGCCGATAGATCCCTCAATAAGTCTTCTGTAGCCTTGCTCTGGAGCAATTAGATGAGGCTGATAACCATCCGCTTCTGTAACTACTCGTTCAACATTCTTTACGGAAAGATGACGATTAAATGGAAGCTTTTTTAAAGCAGCTGGTAATTGGTGGTCAAAAACACCATATATCCGGTCCCCACCAGGACGGCTAGAATACCAGTTCGTTACTTAATCAAATATATCAATTCTCCAAAAAAATTAAGACAATAAGGAAAATTACTTGGATAATTTTTTTTCATAATAAACACGTAAGATTAATCACTTGGTTTTTTCTAGTGCAGTTATGCCCAAAAGTACTAATGCGATTTTGTCCTCATCGTCCTGAAACAAAAAATAGGCACCACTTACCCTCCATCCAGGTGTTCTTTAAATACTTTGTCAAATGCTCGACACATCTGTAAAATTGTGTAAAGCTTCGCCTATATAAAGAGTAGCGCTACTTAGTACGAGCAAAACCCAAGATGTTTCAAACACAAGAAGATTGTCTTTTGATCGAAGTTCTGACCCCTGAATCCACAGCTATTGGCCTGCCAATTCGGTCTAGCTCTGCGTTAAGCTCGTCAATGGCTTTCTTTATTAAGGCAATGATACTGGGTATCTTCTGCCTAATAACAAGCTCTAAATGCTGCAGTGATAAATAAGGGAAATTGCTCACGATCACTTAAAATCAACAGAACAAAATCATTAAGGAAAATTACATGAAAAAAATATTGTTGAGAATACTTGGGATAGAAGTCTGGCCAGATATTCTGCCCCCATTTTATGTGCTAAATGTCCATATTCGGGGCTAGTCTCGAAATATTCACGCTCCTTCTTGCGAGCAACAATCATGTCAACATTTTTATTAATATCAGCTTGTGAACGATTGACAATTCCAACCCAAGGATGCTGCAACCTGTATTGTCTTCCTTCGAGAACCTTTCAATTCACATAAGCACAACTTTTCATCAGGTGATAGACTCAGTCTTAGTGACAACATCAAAACAGAACATAACCACTATGCAGCTATTACAGAATTATACCTCAACTGCATTAGTTCCTTTATCCATAAGATCTAGTTTTGTCAACACCCCAAATGTCCTTTCACCTGAAAATAGAAAAAAAAAATACCTCCACCACATTAGCTCCTTTCTAAACGAGTCTGGGATGAAAGGAAAGATAAAGGAAGATATGATCAGAGGAAACAGTGTCAGCGCTAAAAATTCCTTCAAATATAAGAGGCAGACCTGAAGGATCAACTTCTCTTGAAATTTTTATTGCATCTGAAGTGGCAATATCTTGGTTTGCAGGAGAGATGGCCAATATAATACAATTGGGCTGCACCATAAGAAAATTAGATTGCTTGTGATAGGCACATAGAAGTTGAGTGTTAAGATGTAATACATGCATCGGTTTAGTCCCTCTACCGTTTTGTAATTCGTTTCTTTATTTTTATGCTATATGGGTATGCTTCAAATGATCGATGTAGTGTGCCAACCTGGTTGTGATCATATGTTATATTGTAATGTTTTTGCATACTCTACTTTTAATTAAGAAAAAGGATAAGATGTAATGATTTTGGAAAAGCATATTTATTGGTACTTCGACATATATTATAGCTTACCAAAATTACACAATATTGTTACTGTTATTATTAAAATATTGGTACTTTTACATATAAGTCTTTTGGGGAGGTGGGCACCATAACTTGCAGAATGTTAGGAATCCAAGTGTGAGTCTAAGTTCCACATTGACCAGAAATGAGAAAGTAGAGCACTATATAAGAATAAAGACCCATAAACCCATTCCCTTAAGGTTTTGGGTTGAGAGTGGTGTCAATGCCTTATGTGGTTGGGCTTAGATCTCATTGATGTTTGTATCTCCCTAGTGAAACCCCCTCTGTAAAGGGACTCACCCTTGAGGGAGAGATTGTTAGGAATCCAAGTGTGAGTCTAAGTCCCACATGACCAGAAATGAGAAAGTAAAACACTATATAAGAATAAAGACCCATAAACCCATTGCCTTAAGATTTTGGGTTGAGAGTGGTGTCAATACCTTATGTGGTTGGGCTCAGATCTCATTGATGTTTGTATCTCCCTAGTGAAACCCTTTCTGTAAACCTAACAAGTGGTATCGATGGTTAAACCGGCTCAGACGAATGCAGTATGGTCCTAGTATCGAAAGTCTTCCTGGCAAGGGTTCCAGGTAAAGCGTGTCCCGTTAAGAAGAACGGCGGTACAAAGAAGGGCAGAAAAAGGAGTACTCGTGGTTGGGAATGCTTCCGCTGGAGGGAAGGGGAGTGTACCAATGTGGTTGAAGGGACTCACCCTTGAGGGGGAGATTGTTAGGAATCCAAGTGTGAGTCTAAGTCCCACATTGACCAGAAACGAGTAAGTAGAGCACCAGAAATGAGAGAGTAGAGCACTATATAAGAATAAAGACCCATAAACCCATTGCCTTATATGATTGGGTTCAGATCTCATTGATGTTTGTATCTCCCTAGTGAAACCCCATTTGTAAACTTAACACAAAAGGACTAATGTCATGTGTCCTTAAGAAATTAAATGAGTTAGAGAAAAAGCAAAGGAGCTAGACACTACAAAATTTTGACTTGGCACAGAAGAAAGGGTAAGACAAACAAATGATGTGGGTAATTGTGGGCAAGGAACAAAAACATGTGTGATGGTACTTAAATGATTAGGGAAAACTTTTATCTCTAAAATTAATGGTTGCATTGGACGTTGTCAATATCATTAATGCTTAATCTCCACAACTAAGACCGGAAGCACTTCTGAAAACAAGTGTTGGGAAGACATGGAAAAGTCTATTCAAGGCTTTCCACAGCACAAAAGCTTCTCATAGGGAGGGACCTAGATGAACGTGTAGGTGTGAGACAAGAAAACTCATAATGGTTTTGGTTTTGAAGATCAAATTTGGGAAGGGACAGCTTACTCTTATTCTTTATTTCTAATGACATGTCAATTAGATTATGCACTTGTGTAAGAACTAGAAGGAACATTAATCACTTATATGGCATCTCAAGGGTTACATATTTATTATTTTAAGACACTCTAGAAGACAAGGATTCCAAGGCGATTCTGGCAGAGAATCTTGTTACACAACAGTCAAGGTTTTTATCATTTATGTTTGTTTTGAAAGTCATAAACTGAAAAATCAAGATGTTACAAATCCAAGAACAAGTGGTGAACATTTGAGTTTTGACCTTTAAAAAGGTAAATATTGATGAATATAATGGAATAAAAATTGGTATGGTACTAGTTTCATTTGGGAAGAGATGTGTGATAGTAAGGTTTCTAATGTAGTCTTAGGTGAATTAAGAGGTTTTAGACCAAGAGAAACGGAATCTTAGTGGTGGAATGAAAAAAGGAACTTGTGACAACAATCCTAAGCTTTTGACAAATCATTGTTATGGGAAACTGTTATAAAATCAGAAAAAAAAAACGTCAAGGTTGTAAACCCAGAGAAAATAAAACATAGAAGAGAGTTCTTGTTGTGAAGATACACTATGGAAGAAGGGAGGTAAAGAGTCTACACTAATATTCTGAGTGTTGTAACTTATATATTACAACATGTTTCTCTCTAATTAATGAGAAGGGTGTAAATTTGCATAAAATAAATGTTACCACTCATTCTCACCCAACCAACTTTCCCACAAAACAAGGTTTATAATTAACATCAACCTGACAGTACTTAACAAACAGAAAAAGTCTCATTGTCCTTAAAATCAATACAATTTCAAATAAATAAGGAAATGAGTAATCTTAAATATTTTAACTAAACCTCTGGACAGGGTTCTAACCATTAGTTTCACATTCCAACGTTCAAATAAAACCTACTTGGTTATACTAAAAACAGCTTAATAATGAATCTATGGTTGATTATAATTTGAGTAAACAGTGATGGCAACTTTGAAAGAGATGATTGAAATAAAACTGTCTTCAGTCAGGAACCAGTATATAAGTTTTAATCTACAGGAACATGGAACATTTTTGGAAGGAAGTTCATACATAGTACATTGGCTTTAATTTCCTTCCTTTAATAGCCCCTTATTTGACGAAGGTCGTATAGCGTGCTTGATTAGTAGTTTAATACAATTTTATCATTCATTTTATATTAGAAGTACAATTACCTTCTCAATATAAGAGCGGACCATGTTCTCAATATCTTGAACAATAGAGTCTGATTGTCCCTCTGAAAACGAAACACAAATTCTATTATTTTTTAAACAATGAGTCCTTTAAAACTTAACCAACTAGTTTAAAAATACTGGGAAATAAGTGAAACTTTACCTACAGCAACCTTTGTCAACCCAGGAAGGTCGATGAGGGTTAAGTTCACGACTGCAGAGAAAGCCATGAAAAGTCATTATGCAACTATAATCGAAGTGTTACATATAAGTGAATGAAAAATGTGTTTCATATTCTTAGGACTTGATTTGCAATCAACAGAACTAATTCCAATGAAGTTTTCCAAAAAGCTGCAAGAATAGGATAGTAAGAAAATATAATCATGCTTTATCTCTCACTGCACGGGATTACATGTGATGGAAACCCATAAAATGAGTATTGAAAATGCTCCAATTAAATGGCTCCTCTCATATACACTCGCCCTATCTACATGTACACTCGCCCTCTGACTTCTGAAATCTGATAGTTCTTCCCATGATAACTGTCTCCCTGCAATTCTGCTGGTATATCTGTTTCTACTTGATGATTCTCCGCAGCTTCCTAAGTAGAGAGACATGACAAACAGGGTGTATACAAGTCTGTTTCGGAAGTTGTAACTTGAATGCCACTGCTCCAATTTGCAATAAAATCAAATAAGGTCCATAAACCTTGCTGCAATTTAGGATGGAGTTTAGTAGCCATGGTAGTTTCTCTAGTATACCCAATCCCCAGGCTTAATCTACCTAGCTATCTTCCTGTTTATATTACCACAATGTCATTTGATTTTGTGCGCTAGGCAAATCAAATTCAATTGCTTTAAAGTCTCATCCTGGTCCATTAAGTCTTGAGCCATGGCTTTCACCAAGGTTTCTCCATGTAGAAACTTGGCCAAAGAAAGTGGAGGTCTTCTGTAAGACCTTGAAAACTGGTATTGTACTAGTACCTACTCGGCCCATGGGATGAATTCTTTGTTGGGTTTTTAATAAACTTAAATGTATTAACCACTATAGGTAACTAGCCGTTGTAAGAAACTAGCCGTTGTGAGTGGTTAATGCACTAGCCGTTGGAGTCTAGGTAGTTAATGAGTTAGCCGTTTATAGTCGTTTATAGCCGTTGAGAGTACAATGGTGAGGAAATGTGGGTCTATAAATATAATGTATTGTAAGAACAAAAACAACACAAGAGGTGAATAAAGTTTGTTCACGAGATTATAGAGTTGTTGTCTACAAATTGCTAACAAAGTGGTATCAGAGCTAGTTAGCTTGAGTGTTTGAGTGAAAAAAAGAGAGCTAGAGAGCTTGAGTGCTTGAAAAAAGAGCTAAGTGTTTGAGAAAAAAAGAAAGTGAGATGGCCAGTCTTACAAACAGTATTTCCTTGCCCAAGTTGACAAAGGCTGTCAACTATGACAATTGGAGTCTCAAAATGAAGGCTCTTCTTGGATCCTAAGAAAATTGGGAGGTGGTTGAAGATGGTTTCGATGAACCAGCCAACACTACAGGTTGGTCAAATGCCCAGTTGAAAGTGCTGAAAGACGCACGTGTGAAGGATAAGGCAGCTTTGTACATCCTGTACCAAGTTGTGGACGAGTCTGACTTTGAGAAGATTGCAAGTGCCAAATCTTCAAAAGAAGCGTCGGATATTTTGGAGAAGGCGTATAAGGGAGATGACCGAGTGAAGCAGGTGCGACTTCAAACACTTAGAGGCGAATTAGAGAGCATGAGGATGAAAGAGACTGAAGGAGTAGCCGAGTACATTACTCGAGTTGAAACTG
>Ga0209389_1001072_pt1 | contig 18384 bp, 14 predicted proteins | sample CowpearedBW_FD_187526 | JGI IMG/M metagenome (GOLD analysis project Ga0209389, IMG submission 187526) | Root nodule microbial communities of legume samples collected from California, USA - Cow pea red BW (SPAdes) (version 2) | ecosystem: Host-associated > Plants > Roots > Nodule | place: USA...
GTTTTTTATGTGAGTCAGGCCCAATAGATTCTTAAACCCTACCTAATTCCATTTCGTTCTCTGAAACTGGGAAGTGGTTCTTCCTTGTTCTCTATGCAACAATGGTGAAATTGAAGTCCAGCAAGTCAAACAAACCAGAGGATGTTGAAATCCTCAAATCAGACGTTGCCTCCTTCGCTTCCTCGCTCGGGTTATCCACGTCACACTCCCAATCAGGTTTCAACGATGTCGATTTCCGCAAAACTAAGACGAACAAGCCCCCAAAGAAGCAACAACCACCTGAAAAAGCCACACCCCAAAGCACCCAGAAGCCAAAGAACAAACCTTTGAGCAAAAACAATGGACCCCACGAGAAGAACAACCCCAAACCTCAACCCAAACCGAAATCCCCAGTTCTGTCACTGGAGAATGGTTCCAGTAAGGAGAAGGGGTTCAACAAGTTCAGGAACCTGCCAAAGCTTCCTTTGATGAAAGCAAGTGGTTTGGGAGTGTGGTTTGAGGACATGGCGGAGTTGGAAAAGAAGGTGATTGGGGAAGGGAAGAAGGTGGAGTTAACGGATGCGGAAGGGTGGAAAGGGTTCGTGGAGAAGAAGAGGGAGTTGGGGGAGAGATTGATGGCACAATATGCTAATGATTATGAGTCATCGAGGGGGAAAAGTGGTGATATTAAGATGTTGGTTTCAACGCAGAGGTCAGGGACTGCTGCTGATAAAGTGTCTGCTTTTGCTGTGTTGGTGGGGGATAATCCAATGGCAAATTTGCGTTCTCTTGATGCTCTTTTGGGTAAGTTAAGAATACGTGCTGGTGGGGATAATTCGATGTCAATTCTTTCTTGTTTTCTGTATCATTAATTTGATTTTGCGATTGGTGAGTTCTTATTCATGGTTAGTTTGAGCTATCATGCAAGTTTTTGCACGGGTGTTGTTCCTTTAAGTGTTTGTGGAATTGTGAAGTAGTAGTAGGAGTGCTGAAAAGTAAAGTATGAGTGTTGTCATTGAAACCTTAGTCTCTTAGGTGGGTCTGGTGTGGTGAACTTTCAGCCAAGTGTTGTTTGCTTATGCCATATCTTTAGAGTACAGTATTTATTATCTTTTGTCCTCGTCATATGTGCTTGGGATTATGCTGGAGCTATTGACAGTGTTTGTTGTTTAATCTAGGAATGGTGACATCCAAGGTTGGAAAGCGCCATGCCTTGACAGGTTTTGAAGCACTGCAAGAATTATTTATTGCAAGGTATCATTAAAATATAATTCATAGAGCTTTTTAAAAAAATTGTAAGAATTTGATTAAATCTATGGAGGAAAAGTTGTAGAATGTTATCAAATTTGAAAGATAATTATACATTTCTATCTTTCTCCTTTGCACACATCTCATGTTACTTTCCCAACAGGCCGTTATTCTAAAATTACATGACATGTACTTTTTTCGGTTTGCAACTTGGAAAGTTTTCATTCAACTGGGTATTATTTGCATAGCATTAAAGCACAATGATGCCTTAGACTTTCAGTGCTCTGATCAGCTAGCTACATTATTTTTTTTCTATTTTTCTTGCAGCTTATTACCAGATCGTAAATTGAAGACCTTGATACAGCGACCCCTAAAGCATCTTCCTGAAACTAAAGATGGTTACTCTCTACTCCTTTTCTGGTATTGGGAGGAGTGTTTGAAGCAGAGGTATGTGTAATAACACTCTGTTCATTTTCACATTTTTATCTTAAAAATCAAGTTCTATGATTTGACTTGGTTACAAATTTCTGAAGTAAATTATATTCCCGTAGCAGCGTGTTTTGTTTTATAAATTCTGGATGCTTCTTGTACATTTTAATTATTGCTCTATTATAATAAGAATAGTTGAATTCTAATGAGCATTTAGTCACATTAATTGGTATTTTGCTTGAGGAGTCACTATATTGCCTTGGAAGAATAGATGAAATGATTTAGGCCTTGTACCACCGAGTCCAAAACCTTCCTACATCACTTTTCAACCCAGATTTTACTTGCGGAATATTTCTAACTATCAATGAGGCTCGTTTTACTATCCACTCAAGCTCTTTTGTTAGTGATATCTCAGATATGAACGTTTTGTTACTGCCCTTGAAGAAGCATCACGTGACATGCTACCTGCTCTAAAAAACAAGGCATTAAAGGTTGGTTTTCTGTTCATACTTTGTTCCTTTTTTTTCTGGGTTCCCATTCCCCTCCAAGTTGAAAGTGAGTCAATATTACTACAGCGGAAGGTTTGCTACTATAATCAACTTAATAAACTGAAATCATATCGTCTTAACTGGTGGATACTTTAAAGTTCTTATGCATGATAAATAATAGGAAAAAGATTCTCTTTTTTCCTGAATCCGTTTTATCTTTTTTAAGAATACTTTTGTAATTTATGTTTGTGTGAATATATGTTTTTATATTTAAGGTCTTTTTACAACTTAATCAAATCATTATTTCATAAGTTAAAGCATGAAGCTTAATGGAATATGCTAAAAATGTTTATTTAATAAGTTTTTTCCATGAATCATATCGTAATAAGCTAAAAAAGCTTATGAGATGGTCACACACTTAAATAAGATCTTATCTCCACCTTGTTGTAACATTTTCTCAGATGTATTGAATGTATTGTTGCTAATATTAATTAATAACTATTGGGTGGGTTCCTTTGTTGCTTGCAGGCCATATATGTGCTACTGAGTCGGAAATCAGAACAAGAACGCAAACTACTTTCTGCACTTGTTAATAAAGTGAGTTAACAGTGATATATGTCCAATCTGCATCTATTTTGCTTCTTCTTCGCGTGGTCAAGTTACAATAGCTGGTTATAGTAATACCACAATCTGTTACTAAGACTTTCTTGTTTTATGTGGCTTCTCTCACTTACTTTGTTGGTGGGCGGTTTTGATATTGCTTTAGCTTGGGGATCCAGATAATAAAGCAGCATCTAATGCTCACTTTCATTTATCCAACCTTTTGTCTGACCACCCAAATATGAAGGTATGAACATTTATTAATCCCTCTATTGTTTCAACCTTTTACTTCAGTTTTTGGTGTATCTATAATTGATTTTTTAGCCAATATTTAGAGTTTAATCCAATAGTTGTAGTTTATTAATATCACTAAGTAATTGACAGTTAGATAAATACTTGAAGGAACTTTGCAGGCTGAAAAGTTTTTATGCCTGCATGACTTCTTTTATCTCATTTTCCTTTTACGAATATATTGACTATTTCCGTTTTGGGGTTTCATGATATTTGGCAATGATACACATTGACGTTTAGGCTCCCTTTTACCTCTTCATTTGTTTTTGCTACTGATTTATTTTCTTGTTAATTTTTCTATACAGGCTGTGGTTATTGACGAGGTGGATTCTTTTCTTTTCCGGCCCCATTTAGGACCACGATCACAGTACCATGCTGTATGTACTATATTTTGATCCTCACCTTTTCTTACATCATTCACTGCAAAATAAAAGTCACAGCATTTCTTTTCTACCCTTTGTTGTTACATGATCAATGAAAATATTATGTATCCTATGATGTATCTGTTTGAAATCACTTTTCTGTGGTTTCGGAAATGGCCCTTCAATTTTAGATTACTTTCTGAAATTTAATTTTAAGTTCTGTCAAAGTCTCCTTAAACATGCTCTGTCCGAAGAATCTCATTGGCTGATTTTTCTAATTTTGTAGATTAATTTCTTGAGCCAAACCCGCCTAACAAATAAAGGAGATGGACCTAAAGTGGCAAAACGTCTTATAGATGTATATTTTGCGTTGTTTAAGGTATTGGTTTTAAATTCCTTAAGCTTATCTTATCTGAAATATTATGACGATGAGTGGTTTGTTTACTTAAGTTCAAAATCATTTCAGGTTTTAATCACAGACGCAACCAGTAACCAGAAGCTTGATAAAAGCGGCAAGGGCAAGGGAAATGCAAAAGAGGGCAAGTCAAAAGACTTATCAGAATCACATGTGGAATTGGACTCTCGGCTTTTATCAGTTCTCCTAACTGTAAATATGATAATAATATATGCTAATAATTGTGAACTTTTTTATCATGTTAAATTCTGTTGTAATCTTGTCTTTTATTTGGTATTGGCATAGGGCGTGAATAGAGCGTTTCCTTATGTCTCAAGTAATGAAGCTGATGACATTGTTGATGTCCAAACTCCAGTACTTTTCCAATTGGTAATCACTAATTTGTTAGCAAATAAAAACTCTATGCAGTATGTCACGGATGGATTGCATCAGTATTCATCCTTACCTGATTTTCGTTCCTTGATATCTTAAGGTTTTACAAACTTGCAGGTTCATTCTAAGAATTTTAATGTAGGTGTTCAAGCTCTGATGCTTCTGGATAAGATTTCTTCCAAAAATCAGATAGCCAGTGATCGGTTTTACCGTGCTTTGTATTCCAAACTTTTGCTTCCGGCTGCCATGTATACATCCAAGGCAAGAAAACATTATTTTTTCTTTACATTTTCTTTTTGATAAAAATATGGCTGCTTATACTAGTGTTCAATAATCTGTAGAATTTTCTAATGTGTTTGTCCTCAGGCAGAAATGTTTATTGCACTTCTTCTCCGAGCAATGAAAAGGGATGTTAATTTAAAGCGTGTAGCAGCATTTTCTAAACGTCTATTGCAGGTGATTATTAAACTGCACTTTCTCTACGTTTTTCTTCTTATACATACACTGAACTTTTGTTTTTTCAGATTGCACTTCAGCAGCCACCACAGTATGCCTGTGCTTGCCTTTTCCTTCTTTCCGAACTTCTTAAAGCCAGACCACCTTTATGGTAATTACTTTTTCTGTCACTGCCATTGTCACTACTTTTTTGTTGGTGTGAAAAAAGATATATTTACTATAGTCATAGAACATCAGTGTTAGTCTGCACTGAGAATTTTGTGACAGAATTGTTCAACCACACATTTGGCCAGCAAAATGAAACCATCTTCTCTTCACTTGTAGGAATATGGTGTTGCAGAATGAGTCTCTAGATGAGGAACTTGAACACTTTGAAGATGTTATAGAACCTGATAATGAACCCAGCTCTGTATCAAGTAAACAAAAGGATGATGTTGCAGTTGCAAAGAATGGCGAGGACCCCAATGCTGATGCCAGTTCTTCAGAGAGTGAAGATGATCTTCCTGCAGCTTCTGAAGATGATGATTCTGATGATGATGATGATGGTTCAGAGGATGCGGGATTTCTTCTTGCAAAGGATGAAACTGTTCATAAGGAATCAAAAAAATCAAAATCTGTATCTAATAGTGAAAGTCAACAGTCACAATTATCTGCTGAGAACCTTCGTGGAGGCTACGATCCACGACACAGAGAGCCTTCGTACTGGTACTTATTTGATTTTTCTATCACACTAGTCGTCATTTCAGATATTAATATATGCAATATTTTTTGCCATTGTTTGCTCAAAGCAATTTCATGTGGAACTCTTACAATGAAAAGATAAAATCTTCTTAGAACTGACCATTGAAAAAGGCAGCATCTTTAGAGATTGCGAAGCATGTATTAATATTGTATCAAAACCTTAACCATTATTTTTTTATCAGTGGTGAATACCTTCTATTTTCTAAAGTTAATTTTCTCACTTTGGTAGAGTTAGATCTTTATTTGTGATTTTTATTTTCTTGTTCATCTTCTCCAAACAGCAATGCAGACCATGTAAGTTGGTGGGAGTTAATGGTGCTTGCTTCACATGCACACCCTTCAGTTTCTACCATGGCAAAAACTCTTCTTTCCGGTGCCAATATTGTGTATAATGGAAATCCATTAAATGATCTCTCCATGACAGCTTTCCTAGACAAATTCATGGAGAAAAAAGCCAAGCAAAGCACATGGCATGGTGGTTCTCAGATTGAACCTGCCAAGCAGGTAAAAGCGTAGACTTTTCAATCTCGTAATGTCCCATTCTCTTATCCAGCCTCCTGATTCAGCATGTTAACTTGTTTCTCTATTTTGCAGATGGATGTCAACAACCAATTGATTGGGGCAGAAATTCTTTCACTAGCGGAGGCAGATGTGCCCCCAGAGGATCTTGTCTTCCACAAGTTCTACACAAACAAAATGAGCTCCACTAAATCGAAGAAAAAGAAAAAGAAGTCAGCTGATGAGGAGGCAGCTGAGGAGTTGTTTGATATTGATGATGGTGAGGTTGATGGTGGGGATGAGAGTGATAATGAAGAGATAGAGAATCTGTTGGATTCTACTGATCCATCTTTGGGACCAGACACTGACTATGATTATGATGATTTGGATGAAGTTGCCGGTGAGGACGATGAGGACTTGATTGGTGATGTTAGTGACGGTGAGGTGGATATGGATATGGATATACCCTCTGATATAGGGGAGGAAGAGGCTGATGCTCCAATTGACGATGTTGGCAGTGATGATGATGATGGCATTGATGATATTCAGATTGGAGATGTTGATGATGGCTCTGATGGTGATGAAGAGGAAGTTGGCAGAAGAAAACGAAAACATAAAAGTGGTGGTAAGAAAGGCGTGTCTCCATTTGCAAGTTATGAAGAGTTTGAGCATCTAATGGAAGATGACGACCACACTGAGAAAAAAGCTTCCCCTAAGAAAAACAAGTCAAACAAATCTAAGAAAAGAAAAAAGTAATCAGCTGCATTGACCGAGACAACAGTTGGCTATGACCAGATTTTGAGAATGCATCAACAGTTTCCTTATAACAATTTTGAGAAATTCCATATCAGGCTAGGTAGTATCACCATGTTATTCTTGTATTCTATCAGTTTTGATTGCTTCTAAATTGTATTGCTTGTGGCCTGTTTAATTTAGTGGCCCTGTATCAATCTCTTTATTTGGACGTTTCTCTCATCTCGGTTTAAATTGCCGTTTTCCTTTCAATGTCCAATTTTATACTGATTTGATTTTGACGAATTTGCATATAGTTTTTTTCTAAGTGCTCTTTAATGATTCTAGACACCAAAATATTAAAAAACACATCTTAATGCAATGTTCCACATGAACACTAAGATCTTCACCTACAGAGTGAAAACAATGTAAAGTGAGAACAAAGTTGTAAAATTCCACATTCTCTATCTTCATTCCTGAAGTGGTACTTTTGAAGTGTTTGAAGAGGATTCACCATTGATCAAATTTCATTACACTATGCAAGAACACATAAACACTGCTAAGACGATTTACACCGCACCTAATTTTGGGTTATAAGCAAAATAACAAATGAAAACTGAGAATCCCTGAACTCAAGCAATAGCAACTTGAACAGATTTGGATTTTGGAGGAGGGTGCTTCCCAACAACTACAGTGAGAACCCCATTTTCGCATTTCGCTGTTATTGCCGACACATCGGCATTCTGAGGCAAACGGAACTTCCTCAGCAAATTCTGAGACCCTCTCCTCTCCAGCCTGAGATACTTGCACCCTTCATCATCTCCATCGTGCCGTTTCCTCTTCCCATTGCTTCGTATCACAACTGTGTTCCCATCTTCAACTGTCACCTGAATTTCAGACTTGGAGAGACCAGGAACATCCATGAAGAATATAAATTCCTTCGGAGTCTCCAAAATGTCCACTGGAATCATGCTAGAAACCCCTCTGCTCTCATGCTGCTCATGCCCACCAGAAGAAGGGATAAACATAAACTTTTCCATGGTTTCAGGAATATTGAAGAGGTTGTTCACTGCAGCCGCCAAATCCACGTTTAACCAATCACCGATCCTGCTCATCTTCAATTCTCACACGCCAATGCAACCCGCGAAAACTCGGATTCTGAATTCATCTCCAACAAGAATCAGTCAAAAAGGACGAAACTTGGCATACCATGACAACTCACCAAATAAATACAACATAAACATGCAAAAGGGAAAAAACATCATAGAACTTACCAACCTTAGTTTGTGCTCGCCGAGAATCTAGAAAGGATTTTTGTTCAGATTGAGTTAGTTTAGTGATGATTGATTATAAGAGTTGTGCAGAAAATATAAATAGAAGAAGTTTGCGAAGAGTTAAGAAAGGTCTAGAGTAATTTGTTCCACATCTTCTGGAAACATCTCTTCGCTCACACGTGGAATTCTCTGGACAGTTGTGGAAAGTGAATGCCCTTTCTCTCTCTTACGTGTCAAAATCACATTTAGTTCTCCATGCATTTTATTTTCAAAAATATTTCACGAAGTTTTGTCTCTATTATGATCATACTTACCTTTTTAGTTCCACTCCTTCGTTAGCATTTTATCAAATTGGTTAATTCTACGAAAATGAAGCTTTTCTTAATATTTCGAGTTTACTAACCATGAAAACGTTGAAAGAGTGCAAAACTGTAAGGCTCAATTATTTTCTGCTCTTATTTTTAAGGGTTATTCTTAATTAGTTGGGTTTAAAGACGGATCTATAGGATGTCAAGACCCTAAAGCAGGCAATGTCCCTCATTCTGCACTCATTTCTCAAAATCGTGCTCTCATTCTTCCCTTTTCTCAGAAGTTCTGCTAGGGTTTGGGTTTTACCCTTCTTCGCGTTAGCTCAACTCCATTCTTCATGTAAGTTGATTCTCCCACATACCTTTTTCATTCATAGCTCTATCATCATGATTCTAACTAGGGTTTGGTAACCTATTTTGAATCTATTCCACTGTTTTACAGCTCGTGAATCTGCTCCGTGATTGGTAGACTCACTTGCTTGGGTGTCGGGATATTCTCCTAGCTTTTTCCAGGTAAGGGAAGCTAGGATTTATGTTTTTTTTAAAGTTATTTTGCCGATTTTTTGGTCTGTTGATATGGCTGTGATGCTTGAATGAGGCTGTTGGTCGAATAAAAATGTATGGTGTGCGAATATGTTTGATTGATGTGACACTACTCTTTTTTTCTACATTGCACACTTTTCGTAAAATGAAGATTTATATTACGTTAACCGTTGGATCAAGCTGAAATTTTAACAGCTGATCCTTAACACATAATTCTTGACTTTAACCGGTCAAATTTTTAATCGGAGCTCTGTAGTGAGAACAGTTTTTATCGCAAGGTCACTATAGTTTGATTGTTGACAACACTGCACACTTTTCGTAAAATGAAAGTTACTACTTCGGTAACCGTTGGATCAAGCTGATATTTTAACAGTTGATCCTTAACACATAATTCTTGACTTTGACGGGTAGGATCTTTAATCGGAGCTCTGTAATGAGAGCAATTTTTATCACAAGATCACTATAGTTTGGTTGTTGATAGCATTGACCTTTGTTGCTTGTTTGGTGTACAACTTTCTTTGTAGTTATTCAATTAAGTTTTTCTTGTTTCATTTGGTTCTTGATTTAATCATATTAAATTTGAATATGAATACACAAATTTTAGAGCTTTACACAAGCTGTAGATTTATTTCTAAAATCTCAAAATCGTTTGCATAATGTGTTGTTAATTTGGATTGCTATGTTAAAGCATGAGATGAGTGAATATGCATGAGTAAAGATGGTTTATGGGTGGTGAATGATGAGTTTAGCATGATCTGGGTATGGAATATACATGAATGGTTGGTTATATATGTGGTCATGAATTCGGTATGAGCAATAATGTTACATTGATGGTTGGAATCATGGTTTTGGTTGGGTTAGGACGTAATTTCACAATAGTTTCGTGGTGGTGCCTCATTGGTTAGGACGTAATTTCATGAGTCTCTAGGTGAGATCTCATGGTGGTGCCTCAGTGGTCGGGACGTAATTCCATGACCCCTGTTAGTGGGAGTTCATGGTGGTGCCCCATCTATATCATTTAGTAAGGATTCAAGGTAAGGTTGCATCCTAATGCTCTAAGGAGTCAGTTAGTCTCACATAGAGCAGACTGACTCCTATGGTGAGAGTAGCAGGAGGCTCGAAACCCATTGAGGACTAACCTTGTGTGTGGGGTTGAGACATTGTAACACTTAGCTCGGGGGTGAGCAGCTCGGTAGAGCAAAGAATCCATCACAAGTGTAAGCATCTGCTAAATCCAACTAATTTATATGTATCTGGATGAGTCGTGTCTAAGTCTTGGTGTATTGTTTGCAAGTCATAACATGATGGGTTGACATATGTATCTTGAACTATGAAATTGTATGTAACTGCTTAATGAACTATTTTCCGGCTCTAGTTTACCCTTTTGTTGTTTGTTGTATGTCCTGTATGTGTGGTTTTCTCTTTTTGCGATGATCATCAATTTATTGATGTGAACAGATGCGAGAAACGTCTGTGGTCAACAGGGAGGTGATGGTTCCGCTGCGTCGCCCACATGTGCTGAATTCTATTGTTTTGGGCTTTATTATAGGGCTATGGCCCATGTATTAGCTTGTCTTTTAAATTTCAATTTGATTACTGTTGAACTTTGTATCTTGTTTTGTTGTGGCATCGTTGTGTGGCTTGAATATTGTAAAGAGTAGTGTTTATAATTGTACAATTCCTTTATTTGTGGGATTGATTTCTCACACCATGATTAATTAAATTATAGAATGGATTTCTACTTATGCCTATATCTCGGATAAATGAAAATTTTATTGATAAGACCTTTTCAATTGTAGCCAATATCTTATTACGAATAATTCCGACAACTTTAGGAGAAAAAAGGGCATTCACTTATTATAGAGATGATGTGATTTGATTCCATTTTTTTTTACCGATTTCGGTAAAAAAAAATGAAATGGAAAAACCCCACGCGTGTTGTCAAGAACTGCAGTACTATGTTATGCAGTACTATGTTATCCTGTGTGATGTTTACTTTAATTAAGATTATTAATTAAATGGGATGTTACAGAAACAATTTAAAAGTGGTATAAATTAGAGTTGATATTCTTTACTAAAATTCTTTTATATTAAATATATTGTATTAATATTTTAAATATTTTTTTAATATATTTTAAAATATTAAAATTAATTATAACCAATATATTATAGAAACATAATAGAAGAATAATACAGAAAAAATCCAAATTATGTAAATCAGGCCTAAAATAAACAAGTTTGTTGTCGGTGTTTTAATTGCCTCTTATCCTTTCTTAATTAATATTAATACAAAGATACATAAACACTCACTCAATAACGCATCTTTTTAAAGATGTTAATGCTACTACTAAAATTGCATCATAACATTAGCAGTTTATTACTTAAAATAATCACTTAACTTTTTTTTCCAACACACAAATAAAAATGATAATTTTCACTTTTAGAAAAAGTAAAAACATTTTTTACATGAATCAAAATAAAAAAAAACTTTCATTTTGTGAGACTTAAAATCCTGTGTAAGCCTATTAAAATAGTATAACTTTAAACTCTCTTGAAAATGATCTTAGTTATCCTTTTAAGGAGGCAAGCAACATGGAAATGTTAGTATCGAAGAATTTGGATTTTTGTTGTTGTTCTACCTTTATAATACACTAATTTATCACTAATTTTAATATTTTAAAATATATTAAAAAATATTTAAAATAATAATACAGTATATTTTAAATGTTCATTAAAAAATCAATAAAAAAATTGAATTCATTAATAGTGATATGCATAATCGTTTCATACACAAATGCAAAGAAATAAGAAAGGTCCCAAAATTTGGGCCTTTATGTGTCCAGATAAAAACCTGGCCGTGCACCACTATGTATTTCTCCCTATATCACAAAATCAGGAAAATTCCAATTTTGCACTTGATTTTCATGATTTTCAGAATACAGAATCTGAAACTTAAAATTAATTTTTGAACGGCATGATTCGAAAGTCATGGTTTTTTTTAAAAAAAAAAAACTTTTGAATGGTTCAATACATAAACTAAAAATAATTTTTGGATAGTAGAATCCAAAAGTATTTTTTGACTTTCTAAACTATACATTCTGAAAATTATTTTTAATTTTTTAGTTACACAATGTAAAAATTATTTTCTTAAAATAATTTGTAAATAGTATAATTAAGAAGTTGAAAACAACTTTCAGACTACACAATCTAAAAAATAAAAATAGAAAATTTCTATAGGGTACAGGAACAAACATATGGAGGTGCATCAAGAAACTGAAAGCTGTTATGGCTAATATGTAATGTACAATTTGGAGCTTTGTCTCTCAATTAGTGAAAGATCTTTCACTTTACCATAGCAGAGACATTGCTAAAGTATAATTTTTATATTTTGAAATAAAAAAATATGGTTTAAAATGTATAATTTAAGACATAAATCATATTTGAAAGTATACATTTTAATATATTAGTGAAATTAATGAATTTTGATTTTAGTCTTTATAAAAAAACAGTTTTAATATTTTTCTCTTAAAAAAATAAAATTTTTCTTTTATCCATATTATCATGTGACATTTGTTGTTGATGAATGAATGTTCAGCCAAAATCAATGATTCTTTTACACACTCTCTAAGGTACAAAGTTATTACAGTTTAGTTATAAGCTTTTTAGAATTTTTAAAATAAATATTATTTATTTACATTAAAACAAAATTTAGAAGGTTAAAATAAAAAATGTATTGTACTTAGAATAGAACAAAAATTTGAATGGACTAAGAATAATAAGTTTTAATTTTTAAGAATGTTTATTTTTTACAATAATCAAATTTGAAACATTTTTATTTCATAGGAACCAAAATATTTTAATTAGTTCTATTTCATTAAATTAAATGGTGTTACTTTGTTAATGACACCTCTATTTTTTTGCAAATTTATAAATATGCATGTTGAAGTTAAATTGAATAAACTTTCATGTACCAAAAGGAGTTTTAATTGTGAATAACTTCATTCTTGTATTAAGTGATAATATGCTTTTGAATACATAAATTTTAATTGTGAATTTAAATAATTCATAATAATCCAATATGATATGTCTCTCCTTGTCCTACATTTTAGAAATTATATAGGTTAGGCTAAAATGTCCTATGAATGTTTTGTCCAGTAACATTGTCAAATTCAAAGAAAGAATCATTGTGGAGAAAAAGGAAAAAGAAAATGCAATGGACATTTTAATCACATAAAAACATTAGGGCAGAAAAAACTTGTTGTTGACTTCCTGAACATATCAAGGGAGCAAGATTTGCCCCTAAAATATATCCTTCAGAATCACTTGTCCAGAAAGTGTTTGATGTTTTGTCTATACTAATCAGTTCCCAAACAGAATATATGCTCTGTTTAACATCCTAAGACTCTTTTTATATGCTCTGGTCAATAATAGTTGAACTAACATGACCTTTATATATTTATATATTCATGGCACATGCTTTATAACTAGCATAGTAGCATACCTAGATGTGATCAACACATTCTTTTTTATTATTTCACTCACAGCATATAAAGTATGAATCAAAGTATTCACTTACGTGTACATTGAAAAGTTACAGTCAAAAAAGAGAAAAAAACATTCGAGTTATCCTCAATAAAGAGGAAAGATACAGCAAAAGGCATACCTTTTTGTCGTTAAATATTGTGGCTCTTAACTTAGGTTATGCTACATGAGAAAACAAAATCACTACCTAAGTGTTTGATATATGTCTGGTTACTATTTCTCAAACAGCATTTATTCTGTGTTTATTAAATTGTTTAATGCGCTCTGTTCTGTTCTGGTTGAACTGACAATGATTTTGACATTTTGTATTGTTACATAATTTGGTGGCACATGATTTAGACTATGCAAATCCTAATGAGATCTTCAAATTTAATGCATTTTTCTTATTATAGAAGATGGTCCAGGCCCCTAAAACTAATCTTGTCTTGGATACCATCCCAGTCTTCTGAAGCACATGATCAGTTAATAAATCTTTTGTTCAAAACATTTTGGACCATTTTATTTATAAAACCATCATATTAAGGGAAGAGGGGACTAATTTTCTGAAATACCAACATAGCGATGTTAGCTTGTCAGATTTTTTTGGATATAACCATGATTTATACAAACAACATTACAAGAAGGCAAAAGAAATCATGTACACATTTTTCATTTTTTCAATGCCAAAAGAAACATAATACATTCTCTAATTCAGTCTCTTTAGTTTCTCATAAATGTATCCAAGATCAAACCTCCAACACACCCCCTCGTGCTGCTGAGGTATGTATATATATCTTAAGGATGATACTAGATATTAATGGATGGTCCGATTGCAACCGGATAGCAAGTGATACAATAAGTTGAGTAAACAACAAATTTTGCTAAGATAAACTTTAATTCATAATATTGATATAATCTTAAAACTGGATTTTAAGTCTAACTCAACCTTACAAAATCAATTTATAAGATAGGTTTGTACCATCTTATATACAATAAAATTGCGTTATTTATAGTCGACGTGGGATCTCTAACATTTTGTTACCATTTTGGATTGGCCTAACAAATAACAGTAAGAGAAGCCAATGAGAAAAACATTTTGGATTGGCCTAACAAATAACAGTAAGAGAAGCCAATGATAAAAACAAATTTGATTCTGATAATTAAGATGGAACATTTTAAACTTGCTGGTACAATCATCACCTTTTGCAAGAACGGAAAAAACAAGGTGTCCATTGAAATAAAAACGTTGGATGAAAATGCTAGGGTTGAATTGAAGGTGGTGTCAGCAACAAGAAGCATCAGCATGAGAAGTGGGAATAGGGACTATTGGACCACTGGGTTGTATGTGAAATATACATGAATTTGGCCTCTGCTAAGGCTCTTGTGATCTATGATTCACACTAGTGTTGGACCACAAACATTACTCACACATATGACCCATGAGGCATCCTAATTTATGTTTCCTATTCAGAAACTCATCATATGCTAGTGTTTCATTGTTTTCATGAATAAGGTATGCAAATTTTTTTTACAAAGATTACTGTTATTAATTGTGAACTTTAATTGTCAGAATCTGAATTACAGGGAACTCACATAAATATCAGAAGTTCTGGTATACAAAAAATTCATCTTCATACAAGAGAAGTTCTTCACTTTTGCTAAGAAATTTCATTACTGTCCTTGAAATTGAAGTTTGAAGAAATAGACAAAGCATATAATTGGAGTTTTCAGTGCTCTGTTAGATGAGGTTCCTAGGCCCCATATGCATTTAGAACCTTGCTAATGGTACCTCTGTACCAAAGAAAGCTAGTAAAGTGTATGCATAAAAAGGACAAGGATGTGGGCACCAACACTTTGTAGTTTGTGAGGAGGTAGATGAATTTGCTTAGTTTGAGTGCTTTTCACTGATGGGATCCTTGCTGGCTTGCTAACCAACCAACACCTTAATTTGTTGCTGTTTATGATTGCATGCTATGATGCCATTAGCAAACAAAAACAACAAAACCAACATATATACCTTGTTTTTCAGTTCAAATCCAACACGCAATCACACTCATTAACTCTGTTCCTCGGTGGTCTTTCTAATTCTTTTTTTCATCAAACTCATGTTGTTCTAATGTATTTCCAAGGCTTTTAGAACAACAAACAGAAACAAAATATCATGTCCAATCCAACCACCTAAAAGAATTTTTTTTTTCATACCCTACAAATATCCTCATTATTATCATCTCTTTTCATTTCTGTAATATAATAATAAAGATTCCTATATTGTAAGGTTATAGTGCTATGACTTTCTAGGTTGCTTTACAACAAATGGTTGTTGATGTATACTTGATTGCATACCTCTGGAGCCTGGATATTGATACTATTATTATTTTATTATTATTATAATAATAATGGACAAACCTGAAATTGTTAAGTCTAACAACTTTCCTGAAAATAAACTCATTAAGGAAGGTATTAGTTGCTCAATTCATAATATTTTTCAGTTTTGTTAATATTATATTCTTAATTCCTAAGCCTCTTTAAAAGTTACCTAGAGTTGGAGGTTTATTTTTCTTGTCCACAACCATTTCCAACTGAACCTATAATTAACCCCCCATGTAGCAAACATGATACATCACAACAGTTTTGGACAACTACATCATTCAGCAGTTACTGAAAATATATATTTATCAGATTGAAACGTTGTAACAACAATACAATCATAAAGGCAGTTTTAATTGATCTTATAAAACAAAGATAGTGATTTTATTTTTACCTTAGGAACTGCATTATTGGTTTAATTTTTTAATTTAAAAGATTAGCTGAACTCGGTTATCTGTCAGAAAAAAATTGATCAGAAACTGTGAACATAAATATAGAGCAGGTGGTGTGAGTCCATAAAATAGTTTCTCTTACTAAAAGAATGGTAAGAGAGGAAAAGTGAAAAATGTGATGGTCCAGAAAAAAAAGAGGGCATGCATGGAAAAGAGGAAGAGGCAAAGGAATTTGTCATTTTGCAGAGGTTACAAATCCCAAACACCTCACTAGAGGCCAAACAAAAGGGCAACTGGGTTTTCCAATTCTCCACCAAATATCTCATTCTTAGCTGTGTCCTAAACTGTGGGCCATGCACGTGTTTAAACCCTTCTCATCGCATCATTCACCATAGCCTTCCCTCAATTCCCCACCACCCAACCCCTCCTTTATAACTGAACCTTCCTTCCCTCACACCTTCCCATCACTCACCACACCAACACACCTCTCTCTCTCTCTCTTTTCATCTCGTTGAGGCATTTCATCAAACACCTTTGCAACATGGCCAAAGTGGGAAAACTTACAAAGCTGAAGTCAGCGATCAAGAGATGGCCCTCGTTGACCAAGCTCAGCCGCAGCAACAGCTGTGTCTCCTCCAGCAAAGGAGCCACCGGAGCATCCTCTTCATCCAAGGAACATGCACATGAACAAGAGCTTCATGCTGTTTATGTTGGGAAATCTAGGAGGCGCTACCTCGTAAACTCCGAAGTGATCGACCACCCTGTGTTTCAGGAGCTAGTGGATAAGTCTTGTTCGTCTCGTGATGATGGGATGGTGGTGTCGTGTGAGGTGGTGCTGTTCGAGCACTTGCTGTGGATGCTTGAGAGCGAAGAGACCCAGTTGGGGTCCATGGATGAGCTGGTTGAGTTCTACTCTTGTGCATGCTGATCCACATCATGGTATCCATCGATGCTGACACACCTAGTAATAGCTGACTTCGATTGTTTCTCATGTGGTCGCCCAAACAAAACCAAACCATTGGCCATAACTTTGTGAATTCAGATTGATTCAATCTTAATTATATATATAAAAGTATTGTTGTTGTGTAAAGTGGGCATGTAGTTGACATGAATGTTCTATTCATGGTTGTGACTTTGTTTGAGGTGAATGAATCCAACGCCAATTCCAATCACCTGTCCCGTTTCTTCTTTCTTTACTTGAAAATGACACTGAATTGAAACGAAAACTATCGATTAGTTAAGCATTATTACGATTTAGGAATTGTCAAAAACGAGTAAATTAACTCCCGAAGATTAAACTCAAATCTATATCCCAAATTTTCTCAAAGGTGATGTTTTATTAGTGTTATATTTTTTAAGTGATTTTTCCTTTGAAAGATCTGAAATGATATCAGAATATCAGAGCTGAAGTTGTATTGATGGTCGGTTTAGAAGGTTTTTGTATCGAAAGTTTTTCCGATGAAACAGTGATGAGTAATAATCTTTCATTTTCAGTTTCTTATTCATCAGGCAACACATGAATTTGAACTGAAAAAAAAGATTTGTACTCCCTTATTTTATCATTTTATCACTCGGTCATGATGTCAATAAAAATATAAATACGAAGTTTTTGAGAATATTTCTCCCTTTTCTTTTTATTAAAAAATTGAAAAATAAACTTGAAACAAATCATAATCGTTAACTATTCTTTTATGAATTATTCTTAAATATTTGAATATAAAATAATATAAGTAGGGATCGTTAATTATTCTTTTATGAATTATTTTTAAATATTTGAATATAAAATGGTACAAGTAGGGATACTCAGAGTTAACCCAAAAAAAAAGTGTCAATATAAAAAGACTCAAAATTAATGGAAAGATAGATAAGAAATAAAAAATGAAAGAATCGAACAATAAAAACCGATAAACCCCGTTAATTTAAAAGTTTTAATTGAAAGTAGTCTCGATAAAATACTAATCAACCCGTTAACTTAAAAGTTTTAATCGAAAGTTCTCTTGATGTTCATATCTCATTAGTTTCATTCTTTCATAGTATCCCTAAAAAGATCCTTCAAATTGATGATTAGGATTTAGATTTAATTCCCTGTGTATATTTCATTTTATAATAAATTAGATAATTTATTATACCAGACGGGCAATGTCTCATGTCTATTTGTAATTAAATCAGATTTCAGTGATGCAATACATTTATGCGAACCCACACACAGAAGTCAACTAAAGTTACACTCTGTCTTTATAATTGCAACCCAAAGATCACTATCGAACATATCAAGTTCGATTCATGTTTAAAACCTTAGGATATGACACCAGTTAATAAATAGACATGGGCTTATAACATATACTAAGTTTAGACTATTCTATTTCTA
>Ga0209389_1001073_pt1 | contig 18381 bp, 14 predicted proteins | sample CowpearedBW_FD_187526 | JGI IMG/M metagenome (GOLD analysis project Ga0209389, IMG submission 187526) | Root nodule microbial communities of legume samples collected from California, USA - Cow pea red BW (SPAdes) (version 2) | ecosystem: Host-associated > Plants > Roots > Nodule | place: USA...
ATTACCAACTCTAAAGGACCCGCCAATTGTTTTGCAACGTCTTTTATTTGATAATGAATCGAAAGAGAGCAAGAACTATCAAAATCACATTAGAACATACAATATGATGTTTGCATTTACATCTCCCGAAGCAAAGGTCGATACCACTTTCAACAATGGAAAAGGGCCACCTAATTTATGAATTCAAGGTCAATCTTGTCATAGAATAGGAAGCCTTTTACCAGTCCCTGGAGGACTTCCAAAGTTTGCCCAACTTTATATTTATGACACTGAAAATGAACTTTAAAAAAAATGGAATCTTTAAGGTACATGAATGTTTCCTCTATTCAATGTAAATCAAATAGAACAATTGGTTATTTAACTAGTTAACCTTTGCAAGAATCAACATAGCATTGATTCGAAATTGTCAGCAAAATAAAGATGATGCTAGACGAATTCAATGTTCATGCGAAATGTTTTAGAATGACAATAGATAGATATAGAGACCAACCATTTGATGACTTGAAATTGAGACTTATTGCGGATAGGACAAAAGATGGAAGGATATATAATGTCCCCAATGTTTCAGAAGTTGCAGCCCTTATAGTTTGTGATGTAGATAGATACTACTTCAGGGAGAGACATCATAATGGAAAAGCAATCTGGCAAGTTGTAAAGAATAAATGAATTGCACACTAGCTATTTAGGATTTCAATATCCTTTACTCTTCCCATATGGGGAAGATGGTTATAGACATGATGTCAATCATTGACAGAAACCAAGATTCAACAACAAAAGGAACAAACTCATAATTAGGGAGTGGTTTTGTTTTAGATTACAAATAAGACAATCTAAAGCACAACTTTGCTTAGATCTAGATGACTTTTTCAACAATTCATAGTTGATGGATATACAATGATGGAGTCTGAAAGATTGTCATTCATTAAATATAATCAATCGAAGTTAAGGGTTGATAAATACAATAACTTCTGTCAGGCTTCCACCAGCTCACAAACTCAAGGATCACAACAAGGAAAGAGGGTTGTTCTTTTGTCATCTTTTATTGGTAGCCGCAGATTCATGGACCAACTATATTTTGATGGAATGGCTATTTGTAGTTATATGGGATTCCCAGAACTTTTTATAACTTTCACATGCAATCCTAAATGGCCTAAAATAACCAGACTACTTGCTAAGCTAAAGCTATCTCCAACAGACCGTCCTGATATAGTGTTAAGGGTCTTCAAGATTAAGTTTGAACAACTTTTGATAGACTTAACTAAGAATCATCTACTAGGTAAAACTATTGCATGTAAGTCATCCCTTTTTGTAATCATCATTCTTTAATATAGTTTTCTATCAAATCAGTTTGGATTGTTTTCTTTGTGAATAAATGTCTTTTGCTTCATTTGCAGTCATGTATACCATAAAATTTCAGAATCGTGGTTTACCACATGAACACCTACTGATTTTTTTGCATCCCAGTAGCAAATACCCAACTCTTGATGATATTGATAAGGTAATATCTGCAGAAATCCCTTGTCCAATAAATAATCCTGAATTGCATAAATGTGTTCAAGATCACATGATTCATGGACCTTGTGGAATGTTAAACAAATCTCTGCCTTGCATGAAAAACGGAAAATGCTCACGCCTATTTCCAAAAATATTTCATAGGACAACTACCATATTAGAAGATGGTTTTCCTCATTATTGTAGAAGGAACGATTCATTGACAGTAACCAAGAATGGGGTTTGTCTTGACAATCGTTCTGTGGTTCCTTACAATCCACAATTGTTGTTAAAGTACCAAGCACATATAAATGTTGAATGGTGTAATCGTAGCACTTCCATCAAGTACTTATTCAAATATATCAACAAGGGTTACGACAGAATAACGTCTGCTATAGTTCCAGAGCAAAATGAATTCTTTTTGATCAAAGAACCAATAGATGAAATCAAGCAATATCTTGATTACAGATATGTATCTCCTTGTGAAGCATGTTGGAGAATATTTTCGTTTCCATTTCATGGACGAAATCCAGCAGTAGAAAGATTGTTTTTCCATCTTCCCGGAGAACAGGTAGTATACCTTAAAGATGATGACGTGATTGATGATATCATGGGAAAAACAATAGTTTCGGAATCAATGTTTATAAGTTGGATGGAATGTAATAAGAAATACGCAGAAGCCAGGGAATTAACAGATGTTGACTTTGTTTCTAAGTTTGTATATGTCAAGAAAGATAGATGTTGGAAACCAAGGAAAATGGGGAATGCTATTGGAAGACTGATTTGGGTTCCTCCAAGTACTGTGAAGTATTTTATCTTAGAAGAATGTTAACCCATGTAAGAGGACCAACATCCTACATTGATATCAGAACAATTAACAATGTAATATATTCTACATTTAGAGAAACTTGCTTAGCTTTGGGAATATTAGCAGATGATACAGAATATGTTGAAGCTATAAAAGAAGCAAAGGATTGGGGTTCCAGACATTATCTAAGAAAATTATTTATCACTATCATGTTGTCAAATAATGTTAATCGACCAGAAGAATGCTAACCCATGTAAGAGGACCAACATCCTACATTGATATTAGAACAATTAACAATATAATATATTCTACATTAAGAGAAGCTTGCTTAACTTTGGGAATATTAGCAGATGATACAAAATATGTTGAAGCTATAAAAGAAGCAAAGGATTGGGGTTCTTGACATTATCTAAGAAAATTATTTGTCACTATCATGTTGTCAAATAGTGTTAATCGACCAGAAGACCTATGGAACAAGACATGGGAGTGGTTAGCAGATGGAATTCTCTATCGAGAGAGAAATATAGCAGGAATTCCAGGTTAGCTCCAATAAATTGTATTCATAAATATATAATGCAAAATTAAATGTCTTAAATGTTTTTGTGTGTAGAACTAAATCTTACTCCAGAAGTACTCCAAAATCTAACCTTGATTGAGATTGAAAAGATCTTGGATAGAAGCAGTTTAAAGTTCTTCCCAACAATGCCATACCCAAATGGATTCGTTACCCAAAATTGTGGAAATAGATTGGTATATGTAGAACTTGACTATAACACTGTTGACCAACGAGATTTATTCCAATCAAATTTCAAATCCATGACAAGTTAAGTATTATTATCGTTTTTTGTACTTGACTATTAAATTGAATTACATTATGCAATCAGTTTGAATAACCATTCAATTATAGGTGAACAAAAAAATATTTTTGAAAAGATCAAGCAAGCAGTTGTTAATAAACAAGGAGGTGTATTCTTTTTGTATGAGTATGGTGGAACTGGAAAAATGTTCATGTGGAAAACACTGTCAACAGTAGTGCGTTCCGAATGTAAAATTGTACTCACAGTAGCTTCAAGTGAAATAGCTTCCTTACTATTGCCAGGGGGAAGAACAACACATTCTAAATTCAAGATATCGGTACCAACACTAGAACATTCAATTTGTAACATTTCACAAGGATCCGAAGCGTTAGAGTTGTTAAAGAAAGCAAAACTTATTATTTGGGATGAAGCTTCTATGGCACACAAATTTTGTTTTGAAGCTCTGGATAGAACTCTAAATGACATAATGAACGGTATTACAAAAGAGGGTTCAGTTTTTGGAGGAAAAGTCGTAGTATTTAGAGGAGACTTTAGGCAAATATTACCTGTTATACCAGGAGGGTCCAGATCAGATATTGTCAACGCCACAATTAATTCATCTTATATATGGGATCACTGTGAAGTTTTAAAACTGACAAAAAACATGCGTTTGTTACAAGAAGGCCTACAATCAACTACTGCATCAAAGATTCAAGAATTCTCAGACTGGATTGTTCAAATTGGTGATGGTAAGTTACAAGAACCTAATAATGGTTTAGTTGAAATTGAAATACCTGAAGAATTCCTAATTTCAGAGTTCAATGATCCTATAGAAGCAATTGTGTCTGCCATTTACCCAAATTTGATACAAAAACATACGAACGAGTCCTATCTACAGTGTAGGGCTATATTGGCAAGTAAGATTGAGACAGTCAATGAAATCAATCAATACATGTTATCACTAATTCCAGGTATATCAATCTACACCCTCAAACTAATGATTATAATTTGGAAATTTAGTGTGACTAATATTATTACTAATATAGGGGAAGAAAAGGAGTATCTTAGCTGTGATTCAGTTGATGAAACAGAATCTGATTCAACGATAACTACAACACTATAACTTCCGAATTCCTAAATTCTCTCTCTACCTCTGGCCTTCCTAACCATAGAATCAAATTGAAGATTGGAGCACCAATAATGCTTTTGAGGAACTTGGATCAAGCAGAAGGTTTGTGCAATGGGAGCAGATTAATAATAACAAGACTTGCAAACCATGTTATTGGAGCTAAGATGATTACATGTAATAAAGATGATCAAGACATTGATATTCCACGAATGTCAATGTCCCCTTCACAATCCCCATGGCCATTTAAGCTAATCAGAAAATAATTTTCTATCATGCTATCATATGCAATGACAATAAACAGATTTCAAGGTCAATCACTACGTTTTGTTAGATTGTATTTGCCGACACCAGTATTTAGTCACGATCAGCTATACGTTGCAGTCTCTCGAGTTCAAAGTAAATCTAGGTTAAAAATCCTAATCCATGATAAGGACAACAAACCTTCGAATACAACAACCAATGTTATTAATTACTAAACATTTTGTACAAGACTTCCAAACAACTGATTAGCAAAAGATATATTATTGCATTCCGATTTCATACAAAGAAGTTCAATCTATTATTTAAGTTTACAGGTCATACCAAAATACATTACCAAAGATGCAAAAGAATTCTTACTTTTCGAGATAGACAGAACCATTGTAATAAGCTTATGAAGCTCTACCCATGATAAAACCTGGAAATCCCAATTGCAAACAATGATGCATGACTCTTCGCAAGATTAACTGCAAAAATGAAAAATCTTCAATAAATTTCGAAATAAAACATCTAGATGCGTCTAATATGGTTTAGAGAATTATTGATTAGTATGAGATTAAAAAAACAATTACCAATTCAACTTTATTGAGGCCAAAAGAACTCACCAAAACAGATATCAACCTCCTTCTATTGTTCCAACTTTTCAATTGTTCCCAAAAACTTACAAGTTCCCCTATATGAACCAATGACCAATGACTACTTTAGAATCTTTTCAGGTTGACCATTATTTTGTGTTATTGCACAACACATGACAATGCATTTAAACTGAAACCAACAGACGTACCTAACTTATATTGAACTTTGATAACAGCACCACCAAAATTGATTTCTACACCACTACGATAAAATTTATTATATTCGTTTTTTTTCCCAAGTCCAGTTTTTACTTACAATCATACATCTTCCAGTATCTTGTGTTTCATGATCCATTGGGAGTACGTCAACTTCCAACCCAATCCAAATTTTCACTAACCACACCACCAAAAGTCTTAGCTACAAATATACCATCAGCCATGACTATAATATTGGTACACAACTGGATCATCACACTTAATTATTTGATTAACATTAACATGAAGGAATTTTCTTTATTAATCAATTATTGCAGTTAAATATTTTCATGACATTCGTACAAAGCTTTGGTTTATTAATCAATTTTTGCGATTAATTCTTTTAATAAAATTTCTATGTAACTTCTACTTTATTAATAAATTTTTTATAACATCCAAAAGTATACGAAAATAGATATTACTTTACTTAGTACATTAAAACCATGTGCATAGAAAAGCAGCCATTTTAAGTAATAAATTATTATTATACCAGAAAATTTATTATTTTAATTGTTACATTAAAGTAATTTAGTACCCACGTTAATATACCAACAAAAATTAAACAATTTTATACTGGATAATTTATTACTTTAATTACTACATTAAAACCACGTTAATATACCAACAAAAATTCAACCATTTTAAGTAATGAAATATTATTACATATAGTCTCAATCAATATCTAAACATTTTAACAATATTTCATCTTCAACCTCGAGTACTTGGTCAAATATCATCGTTGAACAAAATAACAATCCAAAGTTAAACAAGAGTTCATAAAACAGAAATTGTTTTCCAATTCTAACATGATACCTAACTATAAAGGCATCCCAAAGAAGCCAAAAAGATAAATTAACCAACACACCTAAACCTTTACAACATGGATGATATTGTTTTTATCATCGTCTATTACAAATTTTATGCCATCACCAACAGCTAAGTCATTGTCCTTGCAGAACGTCTTCCATCCACACGTCAGATAGCATTCAAAATTGCTCCCTCCAGTCCAACGAATTGAGCAAGGCTAATATATAACAGTTTCATTCGTCAACAAATATCTCTTGCGGCTTTTATCCAAAAACTGTCCAGCAAAATTGGAATTCAGATACTGCAAACAAAAAGACTTATGTTAAACACCAATTACATAACAATACAACTGTGAGAAATATACAACCATAAACATAAACTATACCAAACATGAAGTTCGAACAACATAATGAGTTAAGTATTTCACCAGTCCATCATCACTAATATATGACGCATTATCAGGAATAGCACTAACGGTAGCATTATTAGGAATGCCATTAACAACAGGCTCATTAACAGACCATTTCTACTCTTTCAAGGGAGAAAATCTTATGGATAAATTGATTTTTTCCTACATAACTCAAATGTAGGAAAAAAAATTTCTTTAACCCATAGTACTTCATAAATTTCGCCAACCCAAACAATACAATATTTCCTACATCTGTTGTGTCCACAGACAGCTCAAATTTTTTCCTAACAGGGTCATAAAGTTCAACTTTACGATCGATTTCTAGTTCATCCTGAGAAAACATCTGAAATTCGTCTGGGAGAAGAATATATGGCTGTTCAGAAGCATTACAAGTAAAGCAAAAATTAGTAAATATAGATATACATGCACAAAATTAATCAAAATATGTAAGGAATACAACATTTTACCATCGATCGCAACAACTTCACTCTAAAACATTGAAAAAATCTTGGTGAACCAAAAGGGTCATATGTCATCCCAGTCCTTGATTGCCCTACCACAGGATACTCAATTTCCATCCAATATGAGTCAAAGACTCTTAACCGAAAGTACCTATCTCCACAAAACAGAGTGCATACGTAACACATGCATCGTAGATTATAGAACCCTAATATCTGAAAAAAACCACGAAATTTCCTCTATGCCACTAGATTTTCATCAAACTTAAGGTTAAGCACATTTCCCGCAGGATCAGAAAAATAGTTCGTCCCTATTACTAATGATTTACCCCATTCCAAGAAGAAGCCTTCATCAAACACTAAAAAATCCTGGGAAAAACAAAAATGGGAAGGAATACGTTCAATAATTAATGTTTTTAAGAAATTTCCTACTCTGAAACAAAATCACATTAAAAACAAATGCTTTCAAACCAAATCACATTAAAAAGAAAAAAAACTAAAACTAAACAACTACATTATTGAAACCATGATCGAGTTCTGGTAAAAATTTTTGAAACTGAAAGTTTGGAACCTGACATTTTCCCTTCTGCCAAACCGAAACACAGAGCTATGGACTCTAAAGGGTTTTGTTTTGTTCTTTCTTCCCAGAAACTGAACAATACACTTAATAAAGTGTTTCTCTTGTTGTTTTAATCCAACGTTTCCTTTGCTCCTTTAATCAAATTGAGACACAACCATATAACAAAAGGCCAGATATTTCGAAAACATAAATAATAAATATACCTTACTGCTAAAATCATATTCTCCCAATCCAATCTTAAACGTAATCATACTACTTCTGGTGTGAAAAAAATATTATATTATAACAATATTATTACTTTTTTCATTAAATTTATTACCTAAACCAATATCTATAATTAAAATTTCTATTAATCAAATAATTCCATATTTACTTAGATAAAACATAAATAAATGTGAAATTCAAAACCAATAACATAAAAAAAACGACATGGGTCTCAACCTAGTTTTCTAGTTAAGTTTAGGACTTTTCATTAAGTTGGCATAGCTAGTTTGTGTAACATGAAGTGGTGCAGGGCAAGTGAACCAAAAGTTTCTACAAGAAGATATTGGAGGGCTGATCAAGGACAAGGAAATAAGAAACCAGCGCTTACAAAAGAATTCTGCAACAGTTTCATAAAAAGATCAGAAATGTTGACATTTTGGAAACTAGCTTTTGTATTCAACATTGGAAAGCTATTTGGGAAGTCTAGTTACATTTGTGGAAGCAACAGATTCCTAGAAGAGGGCTATAGGGTGAAATCCTAGACCAAATTTCATGTTAGACTTTTCTAGCTAAGTTTAGCTTAGTAAGGAAGATTTTAGCATACTAACACTCTCACTTATGTTGTGAAACTTTGTTCCAAGTTGTTGCAGGTAAGGCATTGAGGTAGGAATGGATAGATGAGGAGCAAGCACTTTCACACATTGAGCTCCAACTTGTGGCTAGGGTGTGGGAGGCTCTTGGAGATACACTTGGTGACTTGGTGAGTAGCTTTGGAGCTCAAGAAAGGGTCTGAAGCATACCAGCTGGACCATAGTTGGAATGCAACATAGTTAAAGTGTAGTTTATCTTAGTTTTGGTTAATTTGGAGGGAATTTTAAGTAGTTTTGGTAAGAAGTTGAGTTAGTTAACTAGTGGTAGTCAGTGGGTAGTCAGGAGGGAATTTTAAACAGTTTGATATAAAGTAGAATTTGAATTAAGTAAAGAAAGAATTGGACAGATCACAAAATAGTTCCAGTTTCATTTTCTTTCTCTCAGTTTTTCTCTCTCCTTCTTAGGCTTGAAGTTGGAGAACCTAGGTGACATAAGTTCATACTCTTCAAGTTCTTGGTGCCCTTGAGACTATATTCGGTACATTTAATGTAGTTCAAGTTTTTCTTGAAGTTTTCCACCGTTTGTCTTTGATGAATTTCACTACTTTTCGTTCTTTATTTTGTTGTTGTTCATTTTATATATTTCTACTGTTTGTTTAGCATGAGTATGCCTTAATTTCAAATTGGAACCTGTTTTTTTCTCCACAACTGTTAGGTTATGGCTACAGCTATACTAAGATGTAAGAGAGAAGGTAGAGAAAACTAATAAAAATGTTTTTTTCTGCCCTTCATTCATAACAAAAGCAACCCTAAATAAGGTTGCAATGGGCCAGGTGTGTCCCTGGATTACAAAAACATTTGTATGTTATTTTGGACTTCCAAACCATAACTAACATAATTGAAACGTGATCACCAAAACTAACTTAAATGAAATCCTTCATCCAGTGAGGTTTCTTATGCTCTCTTGTGGGCCTTGTGGTGGTATTGGGCTGTGTTGTATCATTGCCTACCCCTAAAGATTGCACTTTGTCCTTAAAGTGGGGAATGGAAGGAGTTTGGGCCGAAATGGGTGGCATTGGTGAAGTGGGTATTGGGCTAGGGTTTAGTGTGTGGGGTTGGTCAATGTTTTGGATGGTTGTGGGGTTGTGTGGCTCGAGGAGGTTAGGTGGGGAATTAAATTGGGGAGTCGTTGGAGTGGGTTGAGGTGGCACGGGTTTATTGGAGAGTGTGGGAGGTGGAGTTAATGTGGTAGGTGGGAAAGTAGATAATGGGTTTTGACTGTTCGGGAGGGTTGTAGAGGGGGGAAACTCGAGGGGGTTAGGTGAGCTAAAGTGGGGGACAACTGGATGGGGATGAGGTGGCACATTTTCAATGGAAGGTGTAGGTGGTGGAATTAAAGTTCTAGATAGGGAATGGGTTTGCACGTCTAAAGGGTTAGATACGGGTGAGTTAAGGGGAGGGTTTTCAGAATTGGAACGTGAGATTGGGGTTGCACAGGGAGGGTTCCCTCTAAAGGGTCTTAACATCGAAACATAAAACACCGGGTGGACGCGTGAGGTAGAGGGGAGGCGAAGCTCATATGTGACCATGCCTATGCAGCGGAGGATTTGGTAAGGACCTGATTAGCGGGGTGCGAGTTTGGCGCAAGGTCAACGATGGACCGAGTGTTGACGGTAAGGTTGGAGGCAAACCCAGACCCAGTCATGGACCTCGAAACTTCTGTCCGAGCGGTGACGGTTAGCTTGATCGGACATACATTGACCAGTGCGTCGGAGGTTATTTTTGAGGTTGTCAAGGACAAGCGTATGTTGGTGAAGGAGGTCCGAAATGGTGGTGCTAGTGCGCGGTGTATGTAGCATGTCGAGGGTCGTGGGTGGGGGTTGACCATATAGTGCTTGGAAGGGCGAGGTGTCAATGGCGGAGTGGTAAGATGTGTTGTACCAAAGTTCTGCCAGATGCAGGTATTGGTACCAATTGTGCGGGTGCTCACTGGTGAAGCATCGCAGATAAGCTTCTAAGCCTCTATTCAACACTTCTGTTTGACCGTCGGTTTGGGGGTGATATGAGGAACTGAACTTGAGAGTTGTTCCCTGTGCTTTAAACAAGGTACGCCAGAATGTGCTGACAAAAATTGGGTCTCGATCAAAGACGATGAACTTGGGAATTCCATGAAGGCGGCAAATCTCAATGGAGAACCGACGGGCCAGATTTGGGGCACTAAAACTTGTGGGCAAGGCAATCAGATGTGCGTACTTGGTTAAGCGGTCACATATAACCTAAATAACAGTGTGGCCTGCAGATGTTGATAAGTGTGTGATAAAGTCCATGGAGAGGTATTCCCAAACCTAAGCAGGGGTGGGTAGAGGTTGAATTAATCCTTGTGGTCTATGTGGCAGGTATTTATTGCTTTGGCAAATGGAGCATTGTTGAATGAAGGTTTTGACATCCCGAGTCCACCCAGGCCAGTAAAACGAAGCTGCAACTCTAGAAAGGGTGGGTTTGAGTCCTAAGTGAACCACTGTAGGTGATGCGTGGAGTTCATAGAGGATGCGCTGTCAGAAATCTTGTGTAGTTGGGAGGAATATGTGATTTTGAAAAAATAAGATCCCTTGTCGTGTTGAGAAGAGACTAGGTAATTGGTGGTCTTTGGTGCAGGATTGAATGAGGGCCTTCCCTTCAGAGATGGAATAAAAGTGTTGAAGTTCTTGAAGGAGGTTTGGAACGGGAGAGGATATGGCTAGTAGCAGTGAAGGGTTGGGGGTCTCTTGGCGGGATAGTGCATCTGCAACAATATTTTGTTTCCCAGGTTTGTATAAGATTTCAAAATCATAACCTTGTAGTTTAGCTGTCCATTTCTGTTGTTCTGGTGTTTGTATGGTCTGGGAAAGGAGTGTGTTTAAGCTTTTCTGATCTGTGAAAATTTTGAAATGGTTGCCCAACAAGTACTGACGCCATTTCTTGACTGATTCTGTGATTGAATACATTTCTCGTACAATCACTGATGCGGAACATAGATAGGGGCACATCTTTTTGCTGAAGAAGGCGAGTGGGTGGTCATTTTGATTGAGGACAGCACCAATGGCAACGACTGATGCATCGGTTTGAGGGTGAATGGTTCAGTGAAGTTGGGAAGATGTAGTGTAGGTAGTTCGGACATATGTAGTTTGAGTTGTGTAAAAGCTTGTTGGGCTGGTGAAGGCCATGTAAACTTGTGATCATGTAATAAATCCGTGAGAGGAGCGGCGAGTGTGGCGTAATGGCGTACAAACTTGCGATAAAAACCGGTGAGGCCGAGGAAACCGCGTAACTCCGTCTGTGATCGTGGTCTAGGCCAGTCATTGATGGCCTTCACTTTGTCTAGATCAGGGGCCACTTTGTCAGATGAGATGAGGTGGCCCAAGTAACTCACTTGTGTGGTAGCAAAACTGCACTTAGATAACTTTGCAAAAAAATGTTTAGTTGCCAATAAGTCTAAAATAACATGTAAATGTTGGAAATGGTTTGCCAAAGTGGGACTGTAGATGAGAATGTCATAAAAATAAACAAGAACAAACCGCCTTAGATGTGGTCTTAGGAGGTCGTTCATGGCTGCTTGGAAGGTAGAGGGGGCGTTGGACAGCCCAAGTGTGGTGGTATTGGGCCATGTTGTATCAATAACCTACCAGGATTTGGTTATGGATCCATGCCAAAACCTAGTGTGTCCAGAAGACCACAAAATGCAAAGGTTTTTGTGTTTGTGTTAAACCTGGTTATTGAAGGCAAAGCTGGTGATAACTTGAAATTCATAGTGTTTGTGATTTTTCATTTCACGGACGAATTCTATTTGTTTTGATGTGCGAAAGCATGGTTTAGCTTAGATCGATAATTTATAATATGTTGCATAGTTCAATTTTTCTTTAAAATGTGAAAACAAGAAAAAGCGAGATTGACTGTTAAGTTCATTAGTAGTGTTATCTAGTAGAATCTAGCGTTTGCATTTTAGGATCTTCGTTCACACTGCATCGGTTGCTTCCATTCTTGTTCCCGTGTTCTATTCATCTACTTGCGAATCATATGTCCATCACGATTTGTGGTCTGTAATTTTGTAGTTATATGGTTTCGTGATAAATTTTGAGATACTATTTATGGTAGTGATTTTATGTGCTTTAGGTTTCGTTAAGTCATAAACATGTTTCCTAGTAGTTTTAATTCCTTAGATTGCATTCCGTTACAGTGCATCGAGCACTTTTCATGCATACTGAATCAGGTGAATTTTCCTCAAACAGTTGACTACTTTGTTATTTTTTTCCTTTGTATGGATCTATTCATGTATCCAGTCCATTCACCACACAATTCATCTAGGCATTTAGAGTAGAATTTTTGTTTTTCTTAGTTTTTAAATAAGCATAGTTTTTAGTAAAGTGCTTTGGTAGTCAAATTTCCCCACCATATATTTCATGTGAACATGCATCTTAACTTAGTCTTGTCCATGAATTGATGATACTCGAGTTTTCCCTATTATCATATTTTCAAAAAAGGGGAAATTGGTTTTGATAGAACTTAATGGGCTAAGATTTTCAGTTCATTAATATCTCATGGGATATTATAGTTGCTAAGGGAGAAAAAATTATTCTCCATAAGTACTCTAAAAAGGCAACTTAAAAACTCAGGAAATGCAAAAGATTTTCTTTGCTTTAGTTATAGGGAGTCTAATGTATACCCAAGTGTGTATGCTTTCGGATATAGCATACATAGTTGGGATGTTAGGAAAATATTTAAGTAATCTAAGAATGGATAATTGTAAATAAGCTAAAAGGTTTATGAGATATTTAAATATAACAATGGATTATATACTCACATATAAAGAGATATTATAACACCCTCTATTTTATAGATGTAAAAATGGGTTCTAACCCATGAGCTAATTCGGCTCACCACAGGTTCGAGCTGGGTTGGTTGAGAAAAAATTAATTTTTTTCAAAAGTGGGTTGAATTGAAATGACTCACTTAACTCACGGGTTAAACAGGTTTGGGTTAGGTTGAAGGTGGGTTAGGCCACCAACATTTTTTTACAATTTTTTAAAATCTTTTTGTTATAATCATTTATTACTTCTAACTATATAGGTTCACAATTTCATATTTTTAAATGCTAGAATATTAATCAATAATATTTGAATTGTTAGAATGCTTAATTAATTTGTTTGTCATATTATATATGTTAATACTTTAATCTTTAACTATTATCTTATAATAATATTATGAGAATTAGGTGAACATTTTGATTCCTTTATTATAGAAAATAAGTTAAGTCAATCCACTCTTATTGTAATGCAATAAATAATATAAAATAAATTGCAAAAAAAAAAAATTGTAAGTGAGCTAACCCACTAATCCACTATAACACGTGGTGGGTCAAGCCGGGTTAAAAAATTTCTGGCTTACCAATAAGTAAGTCGGGTTAGGCTAATCCTTTTTTGCTCAACTCGTGGTGAGCTAACCCATGTGAGCCAGATTGACTTACTTTGACACCCCTACTTTATTTTATATATTTAAATTTCTTATTTAAATTGTAGTATGAAGTAATTTTATGATTTCATAAGTAAATTGACAAAGAGCTTTGTATAATGTAAATGATAGTTTTTTTTTTTGTGCTAACTACTTCCTATTTTTCGAGTTGCCTAAGTAAAATTGTGATTAAGGCTTCATTAACCATTGGATTAGGCTGAATTTTTTATAAAGCATTCTTAAAATATAGTTCTTCACTATGAATAATGGGATTTTGCATTGGAGGTGTATGGAAGGAGTAGTAATTCCCGCACTTTAGTGTAAAAGTTAGGTCTCCATATGTTATCTAGTTTTGAGTTGACTTAGTAAATATTTTATTCCTACTTCGTTAACCATTGGATTGGTTGAAATTTTTATACAGAGTTCTAAAGACATAATATTTAACTTTGACCTTCGAGATTTAGATTTAGAGTTATGATGTAGAACTGGCGTCACTTACGTCCTGTTTTGAGTTATTTTAGTAAAACTTTGATTCCAGTTTCATTAACCGTTGGATTTAGCAAAAAATTGTTTGATATGTTCTAGAGACATAAGGATTCATTTTCAACGTAGGGATTTAAAAATAGAGGTGTGTGGTAAGACATATGAATTTTATAGTTTGGAGTAAGAACAAGTCTTCTAGAAAGTCAACAAATCTCCTTGCAACTACCACGAAGTTGCCAACTATGGAAATTTCAACCAAGCTTCTCTATATGGTTAAAATAAATTTACCCTTACTAAGGAATCTCATAAATCTACCATCAATTCATCCTTATCCATTTGTGCAAGGTTTTTCCTATAAATAGGACTTTATTTCCCATATCCTCTTCACAAAATCTCACAAAATAAAGAAAGAGAGGTCTAAACTTTAGTGAGGTCATTGAAGTAGGACAAGGAATCCAACACCTTGATGTTTTCATTTCCATCTTAGAGTATAATTAGCATCACCAAGGTATGGGGGTCCTATCTCAAACATCCAAGTCTTTATTTTAGCAAGTTTTCTTTAAGCATGCAATTTGTCTTGTTGATTTTGAATTTTTTATACATTATCCTGAAATTATGAGTTGAAAAATGGACTCTTTGGGTATGAAAAACCTAGGGTTAGGTTCAAGAATCATTTTATTTAGAGTTTTACACAAAAAGTTACAAATAAAACAAGTTTGCTAATTTATTTATAAGATTTTATATGAAAATTATGTTTTAATTATGATTACAGTTTTTATTAATTTTATTAATTGTGAAAGAATGATTTATGCTTGATTGTCGATTTTAAACTCTTTTTTAATTTGTTTTTTTACTATTTTGAAAATTTTGAAAAATTATAAGCACATACGTTAAGCTAAAAAAATTTTGTTCAAGAATTGCATATAAAGGTAATGTGAAAGGACAATTATAATTAAAATACAAAAATAAAGAATAAAAAGGACTGTATGGATAGTACAAAGATACATTGGGTATAGTGTCCAAAGAAAGGTCTAGTAGACCTAATAGAATGGAGGGTTGTGATATAGATATCCTGGATTGATATACACAATTAGTCGGGTATTCAATGCAATTTATTCTCGACCATCCTCTTCACTATATTGTGAAATTAGGAAGGTGAAATAACGCACATTTTGTATATGTGAAAACGTTTAGCCTGTTGGCACTATCCATATTGGCGTAAGACCATTATGATTCAGAAAAGTCTAATGACAATGTTTGGGAACCAAAGTGTATAAAGAAAGAATATGAGATAAATATAATGATGAGTTAAAATTCGGAATTATACGAATATGATTATTCAAAGATTGATAATGAAGACTTGATTTATAATTATCCTATATTCAAAACATACAGTGATGATTATTTTATTGATTAACTTGATTTTGATATTTTTTGCATAGTTAGTTATCTTTTCATGATATTACGAAGATTTAAACTTTTGCAAAGTTATTTCATTCAATTGCAATTTTTATTCAAATAACCAGGTTTTGAAATGTTATGATGAAATTTTTGAGTTAAGGGAAAGAGTCACTCTTACTTTCTTTATTTTTTAGAGGAAGAAAATGGAGACCTAACATGTAACAATGAGATTATCTAGCTTAACTTTTCATGTAACTTTGGACTTTGTTAGAACTACAATTCATACAGTATAACTTGTTTGTAATGTATTTCAAATTAAAATGTATTATTTGGTTGTAAAAGTATAGGCAAACTTCTATTACAAGCACCTATATTTATATTAACATTTTATTCGCATAAATGTCATGTATGTTTAACAAACGATACATTTCAGTGATGTATTTTATTTTTAATTTCGTATTTGTTAAATGATATATTAGACATGTAAAGAAAATCTAGTAGCACCAGGTTTTAGTTGGGGTGGGGTGTTACAGGTAAGACCAATTGGACATCACTGAATATTTCGACTTGGATTTTTCTAAATGTATGGATGGTTTGATATATATTTATATTTTAGCTGGTGGTGCAGTTTCTTGGAGCAATGCCAAGTAAACTCTTACTACTTCATCTACCATGATTGCATAACTTATAACATGCTATGAGTTATCTAGTCGTAGGATTTGCCTAAAGAACTTTCTCATTGGGCTACAAATTACTAAAGGAATTAAAAGACCACTTAAGTTATATTGTGACAACAATATTCCAATAATAATAAGAGTTTGATCAAGTCAAAACACATTGACATTAAGTTCCTAGTTGTTAAGGAAATGATACAAAATGGATAGATTTCCATAGAACATATAGGGGATACACTCGATAAAAGCATATCCTATTACGGAGGGTTTTCCACCTAATGTTTTTCATGGAAACACTATTTGAGGAATTTTAGTTCAGTGGGAGTTAGTCATTTATGTGATTTATGTTCCATATTTGGTATTATGCATCACGTATTTGGATAATTTCTTTTTGTAAGTAATGAAAGAAGTAATTAGCCAAGAATAAGGGATTGAATTGGCCTTTTAAACTTGTTAAAACACTTTTGATTGAATCAAAATGACCAAGAACTCAATATACAATTACTTCTAGAACATGCATTTTCAATCGATTGAAAACAAAGTTAACGGGTTGATTTCATTACATAGAGAATCAACTAGACATATAAATATTTTTCAACAGATTATACCACAAAAACAATTGCAAATCTATATAGTCCAAAGAGAGTGAATTTTCTAAAGTTTACAATGATTTCAAGCTAAAAAATGTCAATTGTTCTGGCTCTCTCTGGAAAACCAAAATATATAGTTTGTTTGTTAGCATACTCAACAGGTTAATTTATCTGTTTAATCTAAAGACTGTAACCAGACATAAGACATCTATACTATGTCAAATTATCTTCACGTTAAGCTTCAATCTTTGAGCTTCAATATCTTCATGTGAAAGCCAAATTAAGCACACCAAGCTTGATCAACACATTATTTCTTCAAGTCTTCATCAAACTATCAAGACTTCATATCTTCATCAAGTTTTCTTATGCAATATCTTCATTGAATTTTCATGCACCAAAGTCATTTATGCTAACACTTTTGATCAAATATAAAGTTTGATATTCAATCATTACATTTTGTGTAATAACGTTATTGATTGATCTAACTAAGGTAAGGTAGGACAAGTTAAAAAATGACACGTGTAGGCCACCTCATCTGATTTTCATGCTACACATTTCATGATGAGTTTATGGCTTTTGGTTGTTTTAATATTGGTTCTATGTACTGAAATAATTAGTAGACATGATTATTTGATTATATCGAAGAATATAATTGTAAATTTTGAGCTCATAAAGATTGAGAAGTTTGTAAGGATACATATATTTGACTAGTGGGTGATTGTTAAAAATTTTTCGGGCAGATATATATTACTTAAATGTGTTAGAGCCATTATTTCGTTAGTTAAAATTATAAAGTGGTATGTTAATATTATGTTTATGACTAAGGGCATAATTGTTATAAAGTGGTGTTTGGGGTAGGCATTTTGGTTTTAATCGAGATCATATACTCCTTGGTATTGCCATTATGAGAATTAGGTTCTGGTTGTCCGCAAGAGGGAGTTGGTAGTGAGATGTTGGTTTACTCTATATATGCGGCTAAGTGTGGAATACTTGGGTTTGGTGGTGTCTCGGGATGATCGAAGAATCCATACTCAAGGTTAATTGGAATTGACTCTTTTGTGAGACTGGGACATCAACACAAGAGTGGATAGGTTATTTTCCAATCTCATTCCGGAACGATGTGATGCTCAACAAGGTGGTGTTCAATAATCCAAAGAGATAAATCGACGACGGTGTATCAATTGTAGATGGATCAGAAATGTGAGGACAAAATGTCGAGTGAAATAGAGTTACTTAACAAAGACAAGAGAAGAATAGACGTTGTACTGTACCTAGCCAAGCCCAATCAAGTAAATAAGTACACACGTTAAAACCACATACCATCCAGCACCCGGACACAACCAGCACTAGCCATCTAGACAGGTAGCCGGCCAAAACCGACTACTTGC
>Ga0209389_1001076_pt1 | contig 18362 bp, 13 predicted proteins | sample CowpearedBW_FD_187526 | JGI IMG/M metagenome (GOLD analysis project Ga0209389, IMG submission 187526) | Root nodule microbial communities of legume samples collected from California, USA - Cow pea red BW (SPAdes) (version 2) | ecosystem: Host-associated > Plants > Roots > Nodule | place: USA...
CATCTTCTTCTCTTGAGCTTTGTGAAAGGAACCTTCACATCTAGATAGCTTGCTATCTTAATGTCCAGTGGGGATTTCACTTAGCTTTCTTAATCAACTCACACCATATTCAATAATCTTAAAAGAGAACAACATAATCCTTCATCAGCTAGCCATATCCATTAAGGTTCGATTACACCTTTTTGATACACCATTTTATTGTGGTGTGCCTGGCATTGTGTATTAAGCACAAATACCACATTTCTCAAGGAACTTAGCAAACGAACCATGGTGTTTTCCACTTTCATCATATCTTTTATAATACTCACAACCTCTATCTGACCTTACGATTTACACCTTTCTAGCTAATTGTCTTTCCACTTCATTTATATAAACTTCCAAGGCATTCACTGATTGAGATTTCTCATGTAGTAGATAGACATGTCCATAATGCAAAAAAACATCAATAAAGAGGAAGTATTTCTCTTTATTGAAGGAATTTACATCAAATGGACCACATATATTGGTGTGTATAATTTCAAGAAGCTACTTCTTATGCTTCCTTTCTTTATGTGTTTTGTTTATTTTCCTTTAATACAGTCCACACATATTCAGATTAGTAAAATCTAAATCCGGAAGGATTTCATTCTTTACTAATATTTGCATTCTTTCTTTGGAAATATGTTCAAAACGCTTATGCTACAAGTAAGCAGATCGTTCATCCGCTAAACTATGTTTAGTGTCAACATTGTGATGCAAGGTCATAAGAATTTTAGCGTATAAATTATCCAAATTTAATTTATATAAACCATCAAAAAGTGTACTAGATCCAGTGCTACAAGTATGCTTAAACAAACTGAAACAACCATTCCCAAACTTAAAGAGTAGCCAGTAACATCAAGCTTAGACAAAGAAATTAAAATTCTAGTGATACTAGGTATATAAAATGTATCCATAAGGTCTAAGTGATATTTAGTGTCGAGGATTAAACAATTAGTCCCGACGGCTTCCACTAGAACTCTCTCTTTATTGCCTACAAAGATGAACTTCTAATTTGGGTTTATTGTTTGGGTTGAAAGAAATCCCTGCATCACATTAAAAACATGAGTCGTACATCTAGAATCAACCCACCAAGTATGAATATAATTGGAACTAAATGGGTTTTTAGAAACAAAATGGATGAATATGGTAACATAGTAAGAAACAAAGCTAGACTAGTTGCTAGAGGGTATAATCAAGAAGAAGATATTGATTTTGGTGAGACATATGCACTTGTAGCTAGGCTAGAAGTTGTGAGATTACTCTTAGCATATGCTTGCATATGTAACTTTAAATTGCATCAAATAGATGTGAAAAGCGCATTCTTGAATGGTTTCTTCAATGAAGAAGTGTATGTATCACAACCCCCTAGTTTTGAAGATCACCTTTATCCTAATTATATTTTCAAATTGAAAAAAGGCCTTATATAATTTAAAACAAGCACTATGACAGTGGTATGAGAGGCTAAGCAATTTTCTTTTATCAAAAGGTTATGTTAAAGGTGTTGTTGATAAAACACACTTCATTAGAAAACATGCAAGTGATGTTATACTTGTTCAAGTGTATGTTGATGATATAATATTCTAAAATAATAACTCTATGTGTGAAGAGTTTGTTGCAGTTATGCAAGTGAATTTGATTCAAAACATATGTAAGTATTATGCTCACTTTTCTTTTCGAACCAAGCTCTACACTTTACACAATCCTTCTGGAAATGGCTAGACTTACCGCAAAAATGAAATTTGTCATTTTTCTTATGGATTTTGGTTGAGGGCTCATCAATCTTTAATGGTTGTTTACCCTTTCCACATTTCTTTGCAACTTTCTTTCCAGCTCCTTAATTCTTCATATAATGAACATAGTGGTTTCCTAAGTTCTTCAGTCTAGTCTCCTCCTGAACTACCATATTGTGCAATTCATGCACGTTCCATTTGTCTTTCATGGTATTGTAGTTTATTTGGAACAGACTATACTCATACGGTAATGAGTTCAAAATGAATTGCACAAGAAAACCTTCATCGATTGCCATTTCTAGAGACTTAAGTCTTGTTGCGATATTTGTCATCTCGATCACATGCTCGTGCATAGTACGCGTACTGTCAAACTTCATGATGGTCAACGTACTCATGAATGTCCCCACGCGGGACTTATCAATAGTTTGAGAGCGTTCTTCCACAAATTTCATAAATTCTTTCACGTTGTCAGTTTTGGGAAAAATGGACTTTCTATTGCTTGCTATGCTCATTCTCATAAACATTAAGCTATGTTTGTTTGACCTTTCACAAGTTTTGTAATGGGCTTTCTCTTCATGGCTACTAGCATTTGTGATAGTAGCCGGCTTTTCACCTTGAAAAGCCAAATCAAGATCCAACACACCTAAGTTAAATTGAACTTGTTCACTCTAGTCAAGGAAATTCAACCCATTAAAGACAAGAAATTCAATCCATTGTTTGACCATGCATGTTGTATTTGATGAAACTAAGCCAAATCTGCAAGATCAAGTGTCAAAGAATGCGGATGAAGAAGATATGCTCCAGGAAAAGATATTTGTTGCACAAAAGCAATATGCTCTAGAAAATCAATCGACTGAAAAGGGAAAACAACCGACTAAAAATGCTGCAAACAACAACTTACCTAAGGATTGGATCGAGCTTAAAGAACTATCAAAGGACAACATTATTTGTGATATTAGATAGGGAGTATCCACTAGACGCAAACATGTATTTTGTGAACATGTTGCTTTTGTATCTCAAATTGAACCTAAAAATGTGAATGATGCCTTAAATGATAGTAATCGGATTGTTGCTATGCAAGATGAACTTAATCAATTCACAAGAAATGATGTGTGGTTTCTAGTTCCTAGAAGTGGTTATATGAATATAATTGGAACTAAATGGGTTTTTAGAAACAAAATGGATGAATATGGTAACATAGTAAGAAACAAAGCTAGACTAGTTGCTAGAGGGTATAATCAAGAAGAAGATATTGATTTTAGTGAGACATATGCACTTGTAGCTAGGCTAGAAGTTGTGAGATTACTCTTAGCATATGCTTGCATATGTAACTTTAAATTGCATCAAATAGATGTGAAAAGCGCATTCTTGAATGGTTTCTTCAATGAAGAAGTGTATGTATCACAACCCCCTGGTTTTGAAGATCACCTTTTATCCTAATTATGTTTTCAAATTGAAAAAAGGCCTTATATAATTTGAAACAAGCACCAAGACAGTGGTATGAGAGGCTAAGCAATTTTCTTTTATCAAAAGGTTATGTTAGAGGTGTTGTTGATAAAACACTCTTCATTAGAAAACATGCAAGTGATGTTATACTTGTTCAAGTGTATGTTGATGATATAATCTTCTAAAATAATAACTCTATGTGTGAAGAGTTTCCTTGGGCTGTAAGTGAAGCAAATCAAGCATGGGACATTTTTAAGCCAGTTAAAATACTATTTTGACCTGTTGAAAAAGTTAAAAATGGAGGATTGCAAAGAGGCTGCTAGTCGAATTGCTATAAATTGTCTTATGGATGCAGATAAGGTTGGGAAACAAGCTGATTCAACCAAATATAAAGGGTCGATTGGTTCTTTGCTATATCTAACAGCAAGTAGGCCCAATATTCAATTTAGTGTATGCTTGTGGGCTAGGTTTCAATCTAATCCAAAGGTATCGCACTTCAAAGTTGTAAAGAGGATTCTCAAGTATCTAAAAGGGACAACTAACACTACTAAAAATTTGATTTTTAGCATCAATTAAGAGTGAGTTAATCTACCGATGTAGAATTTAGCACCACAAAAGTACTATAGTGTCAGTTTAATATAACCGCTAGAATAACTGTTACTAATATTTTTAAAGTCAGTTTTAACTATCGCTAAATTAATATTAAAAAAATACTGAATATTTAGCGGCAATTATAATCGCCAACAAAATCATAATTATTTAAAAAAAATCATCTAATATTTAGCGATAGTTATAACCGCCAAAAAAATCATAATTATTTTTTTAAATCATCTAATATTTAGCGAAAGTTATAACTGCCAGCAAAATCAATTTTTTTAAAAAAAACATATAATATTTAGCGGCAGTTACATCCACTAGCAAAATCAATTTTTTTAAAAAAAAAACATCTTAGAATTAGATGTTTATCTCAAGGTCTTACCATTTAGTAACAAAACAGGAAAACAAAAGTTGTTTTAAATTTGATCCAATTCAATAATAACAATGTTCCTTTTTCTTATAATCTTAAGCAACATTTGATCATACATATTTTGAAATAAAAGAATCATCTTATAACTTTAACTTGTTTTCTTTTTCAGACACAAGATCAAAAAATTCAAACGATGATGCAATAATAGAAAGATGGGGTTGATGGGAAAGAAAAGGAAAGATTAAACATGTGGTGTTAAGTGGCATGCCTGTGAACAAGTAGTAAATTTAAAAAGAAGATGAATATTCTTGACAGATTAAACACAACAATATCTGCATATTTAGTGAATCTCATCAAATAAATCAGATAATCTAATTTGTAATAACTTTCAAATATTTTTCTTTAGGATTGTCTTATGCTGAAATTGATCTTCCAAAAAATTATGTATTTTCAAATCGTATAAATCACCCTTAAACTTTTCTTTAGTTAAAGACGCCAAGTGAGTTCCTCCACTATTTTTTCAAGTTTCTCTTTAGCCTCTTTAAGTGCACCAATTTCTCTTGCGACGTAGCAAATGTACACAATGTTAACTCATAATAGAAAGAGAGACATCAAAGAATTAGGAATAATAAAGTGAGGTTTGTGGCTTTGTGCTGCTTTAATGTTAAAAATCTGAATAAAATCAAATTTGAATCGAAAAATGATGTACCGGAAGAAAATATCAACTTAAAAAGAGGGGAAAACACTTAGAAAAAAGAAATTGCAAGAAGAAACGAAGATTCGTTACAAGAATGGGTTCCATTCATAGAGAATATATTTGGAAAATACCTTAGGGAACTTGCACAAGAGAAGATGGCTCAGGGAAACAAATGGGTTTTGCAAAAGACCCTAAAATGAAAATGCATGAAAGAGCTTCTCTACACCCAAAATACTATTATAAAAGTATAGTATTTTCAAAATTCAAATTAGAATGTGCTGGCAATTTTAAAGAGACTGTAAATGTTATTTAATTTTTTTAAATTCTTTAATATAGCGACATTTTAACATAACTGCATTAAATAAGTGATGTTAAAAAATAATTTTCATGTAGTGTAATGTTGGATTATGGTATCCTAGTGATTCTAACATTATTCTTAGTGGTTTTTCAGATTCTGACTATGTAGGTTGCCAATTGGATAGGAAAAGCACAAGTGGTACATTTCATTTACTTGGATCAAGCCTAATCTCATGGAATAGCAAGAAGCAAGCATATGTAGAACTCTCCACTACTGAAGCTAAGTACATAGCAAATGCACATGGATGTGCACAAATAATTTGGCTAAAGCATCAACTCAAGGACTATGGTTGTAAAGTTAGAGAATGTAATTAAAACCCCAATCCAGTATTCTAAAACTAAACACATTGAAATCAAGCATCATTTCATAAGGGATCATGTTCAAAAAGGTGAAATTAAAATAAAGTTTGTGAAAACTAAAAACCAATTGGTTGACTTATTCACTAAACCACTTGCACGTGATAGATTTAACAAGCTTATAACTGAATTAGGTGTTCAGGACATGAAGAATGTGCATTGATATCTGTTTGGCTTGTTAACTTTATTGGATCATGTGCTTGCTGCATTTAAAGTGATAAATTCTACATAAAATGTGAATTGCCAGTATTTTAGTCTGTTTAATTTGCAAAATTAGCACATAAATTTCACTTAAACTGTCAAAATTTGCATAATGAGTGACCTGTTATGTTTTTTTTTTAATTTACTAATTCTCTCAAAACAGCACATAAATTTCACTTTAACTATTATAGCATGAATTTTGTGTGATCTGAAATTTTTAGTTAGTTAATTTTGCAAAATCAACACAGATTTCACCTAAAAAAGGCATTGCACTCAAATTGTGTGACCTAGTGCGTTTTTAAGAGACTAACTCTGTATTTTTATGTGTTGATTTCACTTATGTTGATGTGGATGTGCTCGAATTTATTTTAATTGATTGATCCAATCAAATTACATATCACGTGACATTATTTGGATTGTACTAGCAACAAATAAAAGTTAGTTCATCAGCTAAAAACCAACTTTTCATATTGCATTGACCATAAAGCACTTTAATTGCATGATTTCCAATGTGCATGCATTTGTTGTGAACTATTTTAAGTGGATAGCACATAAAAGCCCATGAATCATCTTATTTTACGCTCTGATACTTATTCTAGTACATTTAATTAGTTGTGATTCCCTGTAATGCATTGAATCCATAATATATGTTAAAATTAATTGACTGATTTTAATAATCAACATGTTGATTATATGAATACATGCATAAGCATCATGCATTTGCACTCATATCTACTAGTAAGAGCCAAACCTAGATTCATCATGCCTCACAAATAAAGAACGGCCCCTTCAGATGAGGAAAAATCCACCCTACCTACTATATCCTCTCTCATTGCCTTGAACCATGGAAGGCTTGAACCTTGGTTCGAAAGGCATGAAGATAGGATCCAAACCTTCTTGAGTGAGATCAATAGGAAGCAAATGATTATTCCTAAGATGATGCGTTTGTCATGGCTGAGGGTAGAGAACTTTGGGACTCTAGAACAACATTTCAAGTCTAAAAAATTGAAGACTTTTGTTGAACTTTCGGGCAAGATCTATTCGAACATGGTGGAGGTCTTATATTCCAACCTTAAGTTCAGCAATAGCATCCTCAAATCAAGTGTGAAGGGTGTTGACATGGAGGTCACTAGGTAAACATGGAAAGGTGTGGCTAGCCTAACGCAAAAGGGTGTGCAAGTTCACAAGGGTGAAACAACTACAGAGGATGAAATCAACAAGGTGCAATATTTCAACCAATGTGTACGCAATCAAGGTGAGCAAACCCGTAATTTCTATTTGGGACGACTAGGTGTGGAGGAAAGGTTACTGGCCATGGTGGTGACCAAAAATATCATGCCTAGGGAGAGCAATCATTCAACCTTGAATGAAGGTGACTTGGTGGTGATGTATTTCATCCAAAATGGTATGGTGGTTGATTGGACATACACCATCCTTTACCACATGATAAAGGCCAATAGGCTAACTGATAACGTTGTCGTTGACGCGATCAAATTAATACTACTTTTCTATAACAACTTTAGTATGTTAAGAAAGTAGTCAACAAAATAGAAATGATTAAGCTAACCCTAAGTCGTCTCCCAACGAACACGAAATTGCTTTTTAACAAATTAGTTCGTATAAAAACTATACAAAAGAGTTAGTCAAATAAAATAAAAAATATAAGAGTATTAAGATAAACAAGAAAGAAATAGATTGAAAAGATAAAAAGAAATAAAAATAATAGTAAAGATAATCGATTGATTTCATTGTTTTTTCAAAATAGATCCATCATCGATTATCTAAAGATTATTGCTCAATTAATTATTGTTGTAGATTTGGAAATTAATAAATGTAAAGTCTCAATTAATTTGTTGGCATTCTCACTTTTAACCAAAGTACAACCTCAATTAAAAGTGAGACTTTTAAATTATCCATAGTAAATTCAACCAAAGTATAGTCTCAATCCAATTTTACTATGCCTAATCATGTATATTCTTTTATCTCCTCACTAAATAAAAAGCTTAATTAATCAAAGTAAAGTCTCGATTAATTTTAGTTAGAGTAAATACCTTTAATCAAAGTAAAGTTCAATTATTGGTAAAAACTCATCCAATCACATGAAATTTTCTAAATAAAATCAAAGTAAAGTCTCAATTAAATTTAAAAACCCTTGGACTCATATGATCAACATGCATATAGATTTAAAATCATTACTTTTTACGTGATTCAAAGATAAAAAGACATAAATGAATTAAAACCTCAACAATGATGAAAAGAACAAATAAATTATTTCATTCTAACCTCGGAATCCATAATGAAATTACAATGGAATCAACCCAACAAATTTAGCAATCCATAGAATGCTAAAGTAAAATAAAAATAGAAGAACAATAGAGAGAGAAAGGAAACAAAACTACGCCCCCCCTAAGGGTTCCTAAACTCTGAAGTCCCGAGCTTTTCCCTTTCTGCTTCCCTTGGTCTCTTTTATCTTTTGATATAATATCTCTCAAATAATTAATAGATTTTATAAGTTTATAAAATATTTGGACAATTTCCTTTGTTCATAATTTGAGATATATCAAAGATAATTAATCAAAAATCTTTAATTATTTCTTCAGCAATTAATTTCTGTCCAATTTCTAATTATGCTCCTCTTGTAATCTCCTCCAATTATCTTCTAAATAATACAATATCTTTAAGATATATTTGTTTGTTGTGGAGATCTAAAAAGATTCAAGAAGATCTTGTCATATTTAAAAAGATTTGTTGGTTATTATCTTTTGACATTTTATGATATAATTAAATAAGATAATTATTTAAAAATATCAAATAAAATATCTAAAGATATATTTTCCAAAATTATCTTGTATCATAAATATTTATGAATTATCAAAGCTCTTCTTTTGGAAAAATATAGAGAAAACTGCAAGGTCCAATTTTTGTTGCTCGTTCTCTCTTCTTGGCTTAGCCAAACTTCTTTACTTTTCAAGCTTTTCTTGTCGTCTTCATGCGATGGTTGGCTTGGGTTTTTGTGATTTTGATAATTTCCTATTCTTGGATTTATCTTTAACGTGTCATGAAGCTTTAAGCAATTTATTTCCACACCTCCATGAATTCAACTTAGTTGTAGCTGCACTAACACACCTCAAAATATCCAAAGAACATTTATGCAACTAGAAAGCTATTTTTAACATCTTTTTGTATCTCATGCTCAATAAACCCAATTATAAGAAATCTCAATTAAAACAATCTTTTAAGAACAAAATTCAATTAAAAATCCAGAATTAATCATTAAATGAGGGAAAATATTTGAAATCATCACTAACGGATTTGAAGCTACCATATGTGGTTCTCCTCTCCAAGCTAATTGAGCATTTTGGTGTTGATGTGGAAAGAGGGCTTAAGGAATCCATTGGACTATTGAACCATGTCTCCAAACTCAATTGCATAAGATGGGATTCACAAAAATTGGCAACATATGGTTGGTTGAAGGAGAAGCTGCAACTGTAAACCGAGTTGGGGCCAATGATCATGAGGCTGGAACAAGTGGAGCCAACCACGGTGAAGATGATGCCTTTGATCCATACCCCATGGCCATTGACATCTATCAACCTCCTAAGAACATTGGACCTGCAGATTCCCAATTTGAGAGGATGGTTCTCAACCAACTTCAAGACTTGAACATGTCACAAAATGCACACCATGCATACCGCACTACTCGCTTTGAAGATCGGATGATCAACTCAATAATGTTCATGACCTCCTCTCTAATGTCTACAATAGAGACAATTCCAAGAATGAGTGAAGGGATGGCTCATAAGTCATGCATTGCATGTTAGTTTTGCATTTGTATGTTTGTTTGTCTATTCCGGTGTTTTAATCGGTTATTTTTCAATTTCAATCGACTTATTATATCAGTCTCAACTTCATTTTCTCATTTCAATTTATGTTTTCATTATCCTGTGCTTGTATCACCTATTAGTTGATCTTATAGTTCTTTTGTTACTGTATTAATGAAAATTTTACTTTCCAAAATGATATGTGCATTACTTTAATTTGATGAATCCAAAGGGGGGGAAATGAGTAAAATTGAGTTAAATGAGTAAAAAATGGAAAACCTGGAATGAAACCTATTGGAACTTAATAATATTGCAAATTGGATCTGAAATTAGAAGCTAAATCACATTATGGAAGGGGGAGCATATGGATATGTGATATGTATAAATGCTTGTGTGTTTTTGCTTGGATGTGTATTTGTATATTGGCATCTTATGTACAAATGTTTTTTCAGGTTTCTCTATGGATCTTAGCTCATCAATTCAACTCGAGGAAGTTGGCTTCATCAAATCAGGGGGAGATTGTTAACATAAGTAACCTTGGCGCAAAGATTTGATAAAGCAAAGTGCATAAAGATCACATGCAGTTGATGAAGATTGATGAAGATCCACTTGAAGATGTGTTTCTATAATATTAAATAAGGAAATAATGTGTTGAATATGATGTTTACATGTTGTACCATATTCGTAGGCCATATGACATAGGTTAGATGTCTTGTTAGTCTCAATGTGTCCTTTTTAATCTATTAAAATGGTTTTCAACAAGCTTGTTGTATATAGTTTCTGGTATAAATGCATTAAATCAGTTGAATTGTTTTTCAATCGACTGATTTCACTTAAATCAAGTGAAATTAACAAATTGTACGGAAAATTCAACTGATTGATTTCACTTAAGATCAGACTATATAAGTTGTGTATTCGAGAGTAAAGACACGATTTTCAGTTTTTAAGCGTGAAAACCCATCATTCATCAATGGAAAACTCTTTTTCTATGAATTACACAACTGCAAGGTGAACATTGAAGATCTTAGTTTACCTTTGAGGCATTTTGGCTTGGTAGAAGCTTGGAGAACTCAAGTTTCGTTGGCTAGGGAGAGCCACCTTCAGGTTAGTAGTTCTTGTGCCTTTATTTGTGTATATAGTGTGGTTCCAAGTCTGCAAGTGTGAGTCTTATAAGGTTATGGTTGAGATTTTTGTGTGAGTCAAAAATCTTGGTGTTTTATGTTGTTCAAAAGTGTAATCTTGGTGTCTGATTTGTAAGACTTTTGATAATAGTGGAAACTAGTCTCAGGTTGCCTTTGTAGCTGGATGTAGCTCTGTGATTGAGTGAACCATTATAAAAATAATTGTGCAATTCTCTTTCCCTTTATCTTACTCACTTTAAAATCTCAAGAAAACCAAGCAAATCATTTTTTGTTGTGCTTGAATGTGTTTTTGTGTAATTTGTTAGTGTAATATTGTTAGATATACTGTTTGGAACAAATCTTTCTTGAGAAAGTATGTTGTTTGAGTGAAATTCGTGAAATCTGCATTCTACATAATTTCCCAAAACTTTAGCCAGTTGTTTTGAGATTTTAATCAATTGATTCATAGTTGTACAAACATATTAATCTACTATTTTTATTTTTGACTGGTTGAAAGTGTACTATCCTGCAACTTTTGCATTCGAATTTTGTGGTCTATTTGATTCAATCAAAAAGGGGTTTTAAGCCTTCGAAAAAAGTTTTAAATAGCCAATTCAACCCCCCCGTCCTTGGCTTGAATCACCATTTCATTCCTAATACATTAGAGATCATGTACAAAAAGGTGATTGTGAAATTAAGTTTTTTAAATAGAAAAGCAATTAGTTGATTTGTTCACAAACTCGAGATAGATTTAACAAGCTAAGAACTGAACTAGGCTTATTGGATATGAAAAATGTAATATGATGTGGTTTTAGCATGTTAATCTTACTAATCCATGTATTGATTCCATTTAAATAAGCTAATGTGTGGATAAAATGTGAATTTTCATAGTTAGTTTGTTGATTTTACAAATCTATGCATTGTTTTCGCTTAAGCAATCATTGTATGCTGAAAATAAAATCTATCAAATTTTTTAGTTTGATGATTTTTCAAATCTATGTGTTGATTTCACTTAATCAGATTTTGTGTGCAAAAAATTATAATCTGATGAATTTTTAGTTTGTTGATTTTTAGAATCTATGTGTTGATTTCACTTAAACAACAAATATTTGAATAAAATAGATTCAAAAGTTGACAAGGTCAAAACTAAGGTCACGTGGTTAGGTACATATTGCTCTTAACAGCTATTGCATCAACTATTTGTTGCTTTTTCTAAATGCATTGACCATAAAGCATATATGTTGTGTGATTCCAATATGCATGCAACCTACATGGTTTGAATTGATTGATTTAATCATGAAAACTCATTGGAAACATAATACTTTAATTTGATTCTGAAATTTGATGCATTTACTCTGCTTTGGTAACCTAAACAGAATTAAATGAAATAAATATGCACAATTCAACTGACTGATTATGCATTCAATGTGTTCATTTATAAATATTGCACTTGCAAACATGCATTTGCATCCACATTTCTTAGGAACAGTCACACTTACAATCATCTTGCCTCTTCGCCAACAACGCCATGTCTAATCAGAGGAAGAACATTTCACTCCTCTCACTCCTATCTCTCCAAATCATGAACACCAAGGAAGAATTGAGGCTTGGTTCAAAGGAAATGAGGACAACATCCAAGTGTTCCTCCTAGATATGACTAGGAAGCAAATAAGCATTCTTATGGTGTTGAAATACCCATGGCTGAGAACTCAGCTGAAGGCATTAATTTGGTTGAACCATTATGCTTCCAATGATTTGCATTTAAAAAGAGTTTCCACGTATATAAACTCTTGGCCAAAGCATATGCCATCCGATGTGGGACTTCCTCCTAACTCATTCAAAAAGGATGGTGCCTTTCTTCACCATTTTCTCGGTTCAACCAAGGGTAAAACATGTTCTCGTGGGACAGACAAAAGGAAAGCTTCTATCATCATGCACAACTTGGAAGCTCCAATGAATCCAGTGTATATAAACTCTACTAAAATGCTTTGGCTATCTGATGTTGAACTAAGTCTAGAGTGCATAAAATAGTGGAAGCTTAAAATTGTGGAATGATTGGTTTGAGGAGTACATCGTGGCCAACGTATTAAGAATCTCAAACTCTCATACCTTCACTCATGGCATTTGAGCTCCCAAAGAGTGTTGAAACTATAAACCTTTAACACATTGGGGTCTTGGAATATGCGAAACTTTCCCACCCATATGTGTTATAGCTATTGTTATGTGCCCTAAGTCCTACATTGCTTATATCAAAGTGTGTGTGAGTGACTCGAAGGTTATATATATAGGAAGTCATGTCCTTTGTAAAACTTAACTTTGAATCCATTGAGTGAATGAATTGCTTTTATAGCTTTTCCCATTTCCATCTTCGAAGTTCACTTCTAATGGGAGTATTCTCCTAGGGTTTCCTTTTTAAATTTTACAAATTATTTTTCTCAAACATTCATATTATTTGTCTCCATAACAAGGATAACATTTTCCAACATTGTGAAACCCTTATATGGTGAGTGAAAAAGCCATTGGTATTGGGGCATAAGATAATGAGAGAAAAAAAATAATGTATGAGAGAGAAAAACCACAATGTAGGATTTAGTGGAGGGTGATAGGATGAGGGAAAAAGAAGTTGAAGTTGCTTAATGATAGAATGAAAAAGGCATTATGAGTGGAATATGAAAGGTGTGTGGGCATATGATAGAGAAGCATGTGAGAAATATTTTCAAAAAAAAAAAGACACACATCATTTATTAGTGTATAACGTGCCAAGCCTAAAAAGCACCACATGTTGCACAATTAAAGCACAAAATTTGAATTTTTAATTCTTCTTTTGTCATTTTTTTTCTGCATTTGATGTAAGGTTGCCATAAGAAGTTTGCTTTTTGTAGTTATTATTTATTATTATTATATATTTATGGATAAAGTTATCATCTATCATCAAATAATAATTATGAATATTAAAAAAGTTTTTAAGACAAAATTCAACCCTTTCTAAGGATGGCAAATAAACCCGTCCCCGTGGGTATTTCCCGAACCCGTCCCTGTTTTGACGGAAAATCCCCGCATTGACTGGATATGGTTATGGGTATAGGGGATCCCCGAATTTTTCAATTGGGTATGGGGATGGGTATGAGGATGTACACATTTGCCCCGTCCTTGTCCTCGTCCCCATACCTACCATAATACCCGTTCTTGCCATATCTTTGCCCTATCTCCGTCCCCGTTTAAATTATTTTGGTTTGTCATGAAATTCATTTGCATCTCCAATATATTTTTCATCTTATCATAACCTTTATGCAATTATGTTCAAATGATGTATGTCAATTAAATACTTTTGTTCCTGCGGAAACAAATAAGAGATATTAGGGAATACAAATAATGCCTTACCTCAATCCTCGGTCTCTCGAGTTGGCTCCTTCTTGGTTTGCACATGCCATCTACTAGCGTACACGGTCTGGACCCTTAAGGGGTTACCTACGGAGAGGGCTCTGACGATCAAGTCAGCAAAAGGGCTCTCAAAAAGTCAAATATGGGATTAGGGAATTAATGAAAATGTACCTCTTAATTGCTAGGGTCCATGTGTATTTATAGGGTTATTAATTACGTCTACCATCCTTATGGGTTGGGCCAGTGTTTGAATTCTAGATGGGCATGGGCTTGGCCCAAGCCCTGGGTTAACGTATGATGGTACAAGGGGCCTTATTTGCGATATTCTAAGTTAGGCATTATCAATTTATTAAGCACAATCCTTTACAGTGGGTGGTTTGGCCCGCTATGTTCTGCTAGACAAGTTATTGACTTATCAATTTTATGTGGAGCTATACCTAGGCGGTCTTAGTCGTATACTTGCCTTGGTTCGCCTAGGTATAGTACATTAGTCCTCCATCCTTTGTCGGAATAGGTGTGACGTCAAAGGCTTAGAAGTGTACATCTTGGTCCGCCTAGGTATAGTACATCAGTCCCCCAACCTTTGACGAAATAAGTGTGGCGTCAAAGGCTTAGAAGTGTATGAGTCTTGTGGAAGTGACAAGTGGTACCATCATAAGCAGTATTTGTTTGTTGTTTTGTATGGTAACCTCCCAGTGTTTAAGTGTTACAAAGTGATGATAGGTAAAAGGATGCCAGATGTCAAAGGTCTAGTAGAGGGATTTGCGCCGCCATTTCGTGTGTTGTGACGTTTTGCGTTCGTTGTGACGCTTCATGTGATTGTTGCTTTTGGCGGGAAAAGTTGTAGCGATTCAGATGCTGGCTATAAATAATATTATTGATGGAAATTTGTTCACCTTGGTTCATTTGCAAGAAGTTTCAAAGTAGTTATTTGTGTGTGTGATATCTGTCTGATACGTTCTTTGTTTTTGCCGTCATCTTACTGTAAAAAATGTATGTCTAATGTTAGTGATAGTGTGTCATTATCTAGTTCGAGTAGTGGGAGTGAGCATTTTAGGGGAGACGGGAGTAGTCGGTCAGATAATGGGAGTGGTGGTCAAACGGTCGGTGTGGGGAGGATTCCAATGGAGACAGTTACTAAAGTAAGGGAGGATCCACTAAAGGAAATTGCGGAAAGTAACTGGCCGGCAAAGGTCGGATATGAATGAGTGGCTGAAGATGTGCGGACCCAACATTCCTTGTTCAGATGGTCTCATTTGTTGAGGTCATGGCTCAACTACATACCTATCCTAGAGAGGAATATAAGTCGAGATATAATGGCTTTGGAGAGGGTAAGCATTGTTGACTGCGTTTGCCACAGCCAAGAGGGAGTTGTAGAGGGATTTTTCTATATGTATATGTGCCACTTTTCATAGTTGTACGTGAGGCTGCCCTTTGATGATTTTACAATGGGGGTACTACGCTTACTGAGCGTTGCCCCTACTCAGTTGCATCCCAATAGTTGGACATATCTACAAGCTTTCCAGGTTCTTTGTCGATCGTTGTATCTACAGCCATCCCCACAATGATTTTTATATTTCTATAATACTAGGCCCAAGAATCGAACAACACAACTATCACTGAGAAGCCGGTCGGGGATAAGTAGGCTGGAGGCGTTCATTCAATCATTCAAGCATTTTATAGACAGTTTCTTCAAGGTGGTGGTGAAGGAGCCTGGGTGATTGTACTTTTATAATGATGACGGGAACACTAAGTTCCCCTTCAGTTGGACTAACAACCCTTGGCGGTATAAGGATATGAAGAGGGAGAGGTTGTTGCTGGCGGATAGAGAGGTGGTGGAGACCCTGATGAAGTTTAATGATAGGTTGCCCACTAAGGGCTTAGTTAGGGTTTATAATTCGATACACCCAATTGTTGATATAGAAGGTATCTTTTTGTGTTTTAAGTGCTAGGGTGTGTTTGAGTTAACTAATCGGCATTTGTTGTTGTTGTAAGTCATATGGCACAGGTCGAGAAGAAAAACTTGAATCTCTTTCAAGCTCTCCGCAAGGAGAAGGGAGCGAAGGCCAGGGCTGCTGGAAACACTAAAGTCTGAATCTGCAAGATCCCTTGGTGGAAGTGCATGTGCATGGGGCATCCAAGAGGAAAGCGGAGGTGCCTATTAAGCAGGGCGGAGGGAAGCATGTGAAAAGGGTGAAGGTCGCCTTGTTGGGGCCGGGATCCTATGCTAGTGTTAAGAAACTCAAAGTTGGACTCATAGAGTTGCCAAAGACGTTTGTCTGACGTGATATCGATATTAACATGTCGAAGGCTCTTGTTAACTCTCTTGACAACATGGAGTCGAATGCCATGATTAAGGCTATGTTAGAATTTAACAGCAAAGTCTTGATCTTGGGATGCAGAGTGGGTACTTTGTATTAGAGAGAGTTGAAGGAGGGTAACTGGTCAAAGGTGGAGGAGCTGCAAGGCCAAGTGGACAAGCATGCCGAAGAGAATGCGGCTTGGGAGAAGGAGAGGGAGGAGTGGCTGGGGGAGAAGAAAAGGTTGGGGACCTAGAAGGTGTGGTGCTTAGAGTCTGAGAAAAAATTGAAAGGTAGGATTGCGGATCTGGAAGCCGATTAAGATGAACTGAAGGAAAAACATGACGGCCTTGAGACCGACTTTCTTTCACAAAGACATTGATGCGTCGGATTCCAACTTTGATGTATACAAAGACGTGGTCGATGGCCAACTTGTAAGTGAAGCAGAAGCCAACCCTGAGTAAGAGATAGAGAAGATGGCGGCAGAACTAGATGTAAACCCTAATGACGTTGTGGTTGTGGAGGATGTTGATCAAGGAGCAACTTAGGGTTTTTGCTTTATACTTTCAATTTGATATCAATTCTAATTTTGTAATAATTTGTACATTATTTACTTGCTCATTAATATGATGAATGTTCTGGGTATATTTGTTGTCGCTTGATACCGATAGTATGTGCTATAAGAGCGTGTTTATTGAATGATTATGTTGTTGCGAATCTGATATAATGTGTTCGGTATTTTCTTTATAGACCGCTTAATTTAATAAGTAGTATGGGAGTTTTTAGAAAATAGTTTGAGGGTTTTTGCGCGAACGTTGTAATAGTGTTTGACCTAGGTCGCTTACTTTTGGTAAGTGGTAGGGAATTTAAGAAATTAACAAGATAAATAGTGTTCGACCCAGGCTGCTTACTTGTGATAAGTGGTGAGGAACTTAAAGCAATTTTTAAACGAATAAGGCCGCTTACTTGTGGTAAGTGGTGGGGAACTTAAAACAATTTTTAAACGAATAAATTATGTTCGACCCAGGCCGCTTACTTGTGGTAAGTAGTGGGGAACTTAAGAGTTTAACAAGAGCAATAGTGTTTGACCCAAACCGCTTACTTGTGGTAAGTGGTGGGGAACTTAAGAAATTAACAAGAGTAATAGTGTTTGACCCATGTCGCTTACTTGTGGTAAATGGTGGGGAACTAAAGAATTTAACAAGAGTAATAGTTGCTGAGTATAACATAAAGAACCCTCTGTTTTATTCATGAAGTTTGGGGTGCCTCGTTAAAAACTCCCTGGCCAAAACCCTCCTTAGGGAAAAATGCCAGGTGAGAAAAAAGAGTACACTCAGGGTTACAAGTGTTCATTACATTAATCAGGCTAACTAAAGCAAAATTTTAGATGAGATACATTCCACGTGTTAGGTATCTTTTCTCCTGATAGCTGCTCAAGTTCATAAGCGCCTCCTCCTGCATCGTCTCGTATCCGATATGTTCTGTCCCAATTGGCGGAGAATTTTTCATCCTTCTTTCTTGCACTGCTAGCAATTCTCCAAACTAGGTCCCCCTTGACAAATGACCGTGGACATAGGTTCGAGTTATATTTCCTGGTTGCCCTCTATTTAACCGCTATGTTACAGATTTATGCTTTGTCTCTTAACTCAGCCAATAGTTCTAGGTGGGTACACATATTTTGTTGGTTGTGGTTTGGATCGTTTACTTGACGGCGTAGGGAAGGTTAACCAATTTCAACTGGTATCATTGCTTCAGCGTCGTAGACTAAGCCGAAGGGGGATTCGTTTGTGGCAGACTGTGGAGTGCATCTGTAGGCCCACAATACTTCCAACAAATCTTCTACTTCTCCCTTGGTCTCTTTATATAGGAATTGGACTGGGCTTTTCTGTTGCTAAAATCTCTCAAATATCTTTTGAAATAAAGATAAATATAAATATTTAAAAATACTTGGAGAGATATAGAC
>Ga0209389_1001079_pt1 | contig 18358 bp, 18 predicted proteins | sample CowpearedBW_FD_187526 | JGI IMG/M metagenome (GOLD analysis project Ga0209389, IMG submission 187526) | Root nodule microbial communities of legume samples collected from California, USA - Cow pea red BW (SPAdes) (version 2) | ecosystem: Host-associated > Plants > Roots > Nodule | place: USA...
TCACACCCTCAAATTGGTCCTATAATTGCAATCACAATTCATTTCTCGACTAGCCGTTTACTATACAACTTAATTACACACTAGAATCACATATTTACATAAAAGAAAAAAGCGTAGACCTCTCTGGCAAAATCAAAAATATTCTCCGCCAGTCATCCAAAATACAAGACCGCGGGCAACATTTGCTTTCTCCTCTTCCACCTACAATCCATCTTTCTTCACAGATGCATCACCCACCAAGTGAATACATTGTACTCTTACACGAATTATGTTCTAGCTCTCTATACCCTGTGTTCTTATCTTTTTCCTTTTACAACCTTGTTAGCTCTTTCAATCTGGCCAGGCATTGTTTTGCAATTCTCTCAAATTATGAACATGAATCCATCTTTCCACAATTGAGATCCACTAAGAAGCCAACGTTAGGATTCAACAATTAAAGGCTGGCCAAAAGCTGAAGTCGGCAGAACGAACCACCATTTACCAGTTTCACCCCCGATTTAATGAACCTCGTAGACTGTCTTCAGGCAACGTCCAGGAAAGCAAATGACCACCTGAATCCCCGCTCAATAACTGTTTTAGGTCAGTCGTGAGATGGAGGGCTGTAACAGGATGCTTATGGAACTTTAGTACTTTGCGCAAAATCAACTTGTATTCCGGTTCTTTTCCACCAAGATTTAACACTCCCGCCCCTCCAAAACCTGATTTGCTAAGGGAGCTATCTGGGTTGGAGCAGTGAACCATCTGCCACACCTTCACAGCTCCACTCTGATGACCTGTAGCATACCACTTTGTGTCCAACCAATCAGAAAATGTACTGCTTGTCACAGAAAGAATAGAATCAGATGGCAGTTGTGAAGTTTTTATCAGTGCCAGGCAATCCCCATTTATACTCCAAACAGCCAGAAGAATACCAGCTGCTGTGACAATCTCTCCAGTCAAGTCATTCACAAAGATTGCTGAAATTGGTGCTGGAAATTCTGGGAGCTGCCGTACAAATGACATGGAGCTTAGATCCCATATAATAACTGTGCAATCATCTGATCCGCTCACAATAAGCATGTAAGGCTGGCTAACTTGGAGGCATGTAATTTTGGCTGTGTGACCACAAAGTGCCTTCTCCAACTTCAAGCGTCGAAGTGAACGGGACCCAAACTTGCTCACTCTCCATACGTTAACCAGTCCGTCATCAGCACCAGTAACCAGAATTTGACCATCATGACTAGCACTAACACACTGAATTTGATTACCTCCATGTAAATTTTCATGTGTTGAAAGAAGCTTATCTTGTTCATAGCTCATAAATCTCAAGCTACGATCAGGAAAACCCCAAGCAACATATTTGGTATATGTTCTTGGTTTAAGTACATTATTGGTTCCAGCTATAAGAATTTTATCATGAAGAGTGACGATTTGTGTGATAGGGGAAGAGCTTTTGCGAATCTCATGTGCACCAAGATGACCGGAATATTTAAGGGGATGGGGAAGAAGTTTTCTGTCAGTACGTCTTTTCACATGGGGCTTGAGGAACAATTGTTTAGGGGTCTGCCCAAAATGGTTAATTTGGGCTAAAATGGATGCTTTCATGGCGGGATCTGTAACAGAGTCTATGTCCACACTTCCTTCATATGTATAATGATAGAACACATTAACTGCTTCCTCGGCAGCCTGCCATAGTAAAAACAAATTATATTATGTCTCTATAGCACATTTATTGAGAACATTTTTATTGACCCAATCATCAAGAGATGTCAGGTCTCAGTTTAACCATTGTAAATCTACGTCAAAAGGCACATAATGAAATTTCCAAAAGTTTTGGAGAAGGATAGTAATCTATCAAAAAGTAATAAAAACATTGGTGATCACAATAAAATCCTTGCTATCAAATCAAGTGTAAATGCATAATATTGCACAAATTAAATGCCGGTAATTAAGGTAACTCCATCTAATAGAGGCAAATAGGACTTGGAATTATACAGAAAGTAGTGAAGTGCTAGAAATAAAAGCATTGTTTTCCCATACATTTCATAACGAAACAAAATATAAGACATCTTTCGGGAGTCCATAATGGGCATGCCCTAAAACTACTCAGATGATACTGTCATTTATTACTTTTCTTGTACAGTAGTAGTCAGATAGTTTAGAAGGTCTTTCACAGCTGACTTCTCTAACTAACCTAGAGTTTGAGTTTGATAACAGCTTTTACAAGCTGTTGATTATATTCTTAGTAATATATAAACCTATTGTAACTCAGAAACACTTGAGCAATGAATTCATTTTTCACCGAACAGAGAAACTTCTCTTAAACTTTAATACATGTGAACGATTAAAGAAACTGACATTAGATTGTAGAACTAAGCCTTTAACAATGTAATAACACAATTTAAAAATTACAAGAACAAACATTAGTCATAGAGGATATACGGCAAAACAAGACACGACACCCACCTTCCCTCTTTGCTTATATCCAAAAATGAGGTCCATCCAGTGATGCAAATTTTCTGAGACATAATCCGATTCAAGAGCTTCCCTATGCTTACTGATGAATTCTCGAGTGCTACCTTTGGCCCATGGAGGAAGGATAACATCCCCAACCTGAAAAAACACCATAATAATTAAATTTACTAGTCAGTTCACTTGCATTTTTTATTCTTGGAGAATTTAGAAATAGCAAAGTATATATTCACAATAGTAAACCTTCTCGCCAGACTGCTTCTCTCCCAAGTCAAGATTGAACCGATTCTCCAAGAACTCAGGCATGTAGAAAAATTCTGGAATCAATTCCTTCACATCAGATGTGTTTCCCTTCCCAGCAGCACTTAGCCAAGTGTCCCTTATGCTATTGAAAAGGCGATCAGCATGGTCAAACTGACCACCCTGAAGTTTTTGATTCTCTGTACTAAATGGTGGCAAGCGGAGAAGATAGAATAGGACAATTCCAGCACTAGAATAATGAGATCCATAGTGAAATTTTGGGACCTCCGGATCATCCCAGCTCTCGTATCTAAAAAAACAGTGATGAAGCTAATGGGCGTCAGAAGGAGAAAAAACTGATCTCTGTGATCATGTTCCACGGTCACAATTATCTTTGTACAATTTAATTATTATTATAATATCTTACTTTAGGGGTAAGTCTATCAACTATAAACAAATTTCTTGCAAATACAAATAATGTCTTGCATATCCTTCCTGGTATTATAGTTCTAGAGTAAGCCCTATATTTCTAGTTCTTTTTCCGCGTGCTCTTGAAATCCCATAAAATATTTAGCAAAAATCCTCAGGCAATGGATGACTACAACACAACATACATAATCAAAGAAAATTTGCACATACGACAAAATCATAGATCACTAAAAGAGACCAACCTTTTTCTAAACTCATCTTCACCTTCGGGTGTCTGGCAACCCATTGGTTTATCAAGCCTGCGAAATGTTTTCGGATTGGACAAATCAAGATTTTCACTCTCATAATCTGCAAGTACCCATGGAAAAACTGGATATTGGGTAAGATCACTATATCCACGTCCCGCCAAGGTGTTTAGATGCATGAGGTACTGAAAATTACTAATTTCACCATTTTGCCACCTTTTAGAAAATGATTTTGCCATTATCTTGAAAAGACGGCCACCCTCGCTGCTTTCTTGTTTTGATGATCCTGAAATAGTTGTGTCCAACCTGATATACAAGCATTCAAATTACATTAAAAAATATATGAAACAGGTTAAGACATGCATCCACACACCTAAAAATGTACTATGAGGACCAAATTAGAAAACAAAAGCAAAGCTACAATATATGGTTCAATATTCCTTCCGTCTCTAGATATAAGGCATTGATAACTACTCCACACTTATTAAGAAAGTTGGCTAATTTAATAACAATAAATTTATCTTTCATTATGATATTTTTGCAAACTACCCTTAAAAAATTAATCTATGTAGGTAGATAGTAATAGTAGTGGAGTTTTATGTTTTAAAACTGAAATTTTCAATTCTCAAATCTTTGAGAAAGAAACAATTCATAGCATTTATTATTTATTAACTAAAATAATCAAGGGTATTTTGGTCAAAAAATAAATAATGCAATGGACAATTCTAGAAGAGTCTTATAAAAAGGGGATTCAGCAAATTTCAAAACAATGTCTTATAATTATGGACAAAGAGTATTAGACAACTTAAAAGAAAAGCACCAGAATGATGGCATATTTTAAATCCTTGGTTTTTTTTATACTACAAACTCATCAATATCATAGCATAAATGCTACGATAAAAAAACTAGTAATAATTTCCAAAGATACGCTACTTGCAATTTGCTAATACGTTATGAAAAACATATAAAAGATCCCGTACCAAGCAGATTATTAAAGACAAGGACATAATTCTTACATGCTATTCCGAGGAAGATTTAAGGCAACTAGATTTTTAAAAACTTCTTCTCTCTCTTTTTTGTGGAAAACCAAGAGATCATTACAACCATCCATGCTAAATATTTCAATAGCAACAGGACGAAGTTGGTAATCACGTTTCAAAATCTCATGAACACTGTCAAACTTCCACATGCGCCAAGGATGAGGTAAGTTTCCACCGGTATGTACTTTCTCCTTACCCCATGCACCACCACTATACGCCCATGCTCTTCCCCCAACCAATGATTTAACTGGTGTGTTCCATGACGAAGTTGATTTGGATTGAAAATCCGCACTGCCAGTAACATCTTTCTTGACACCCAAAGCCTGATCAATAACTGAGAGCTCATCTTCATATTCCTTCTCACAAAAGCAACCAGAATCATCAATATAAAAGTTTTCAATCACATACAAACAGAATTCACCTATCAGGAAAATGCCATCATGTTTGTCAAGACCCATAACCCGTTCACAGTTGTATTTAAATCGGATTTTCTCGAAAGGTTCCAAAAAAGGTCTGATCAAGTATTCACCATTGTCGTGCAGTTCTTTATCAGATTTATCATCGACAATCTTAACATCATCAATTCTCATTGAAGAGGATTGCCTTGGAGAACCCATCTCAGATCTTCCGTGTGTGCTTCCTTCAATTGGGACAGATATTGCACTAGATTTAGCACCATGCTCAAGTGCAGAATGGAGGCTTGCTTCATTTATGCTGCTTGCCTTGTCATCATTCCACTCATTCTTACCATAAACACCATCTTTGACACTATCTAACTTATCAAAGAAAGGCTCATCAAACTGCTCACTGTCAGAACCATTCTGCTTGCTATCATCAGTCAGAAGTTGAAAATAAGGTTTTGAGTCTGATGCATCAGGACCATTTTCAATTTTTCCTCTAGAAAATTCTGCTTTCTCTAACTCAAACTGTCCCTCAAGAATATTCTGTATGGTATCAATTTTCAGTTTGCAGCATTCAAGTTTTTTCCTCATTCGATATGGACCTTCAATGGGACAAAGCTGCCATTCTGGCTCTTCTGTGAAAAAGGATTTACTTAATGGGAAAATACCACGTTCATGCACAAGTTGCTGTAGATGGCACTGCCACTCACTCTCTGCATGTAGAATCCATCCATACTTATCTTGCCTAACAACTCTCAACTCAGTGGACATTGCATCACGAACTAAATCCAGTGCATATCTTCTCTCATTTACCTGCTCCCAGTGCCTTAAATCCAATTTCGCAGCTTCTCGAGACTTCCTTGCCATTTCTTTCTTACGACGTCCTTCCATGCCTTTGATTCTCACTCCTGGAAACTTTGCTGATCCTGCAATATACTGCACCCACATAATTCCAGCACACTGCTCTAATACCTTATTTACAACCTGTTCAATATTTTGATACCACTCAAAAAACTCAGATAAACTTCTAGTCAATAATTTATCAAAACCACCATGGAGAACATCAAGTTGCTGCCCTTGATTAGGTCTAGAAACAAGCAAGTCTTCTAACGCGGCTCTCCTATGTACCAGAAGATACTTGAACACATCAATGGAAATATTTTGTACAATTTGTCTTTTATCACGAAGAAGAGATATCAGATTCACACATAAACAGCAATTAAGATCTGTATCAGTGTTGCTGGGACAGAATATAATTCTTCTATGAGCATCCAATAATTGTAAGACTGTACTAATGTCAATTCCTGATTCATCTTGAGAGGAAGTAGAGAACAATCTCTTTTTTGGTTCATTAAGCAAACCCAACCGCAGAAGAAGATCATCTTCCCCTATATTGACTAAGAATGATGGGAGAAAGCAATATAATATCATTCGATTAGTGTTCTTAAGAATTGAATGGATATAAGCCTCTAATTGCTTACTTCCTCTTGATATTGATAAGAGCCTCTTTCCACTAGGAGCAGCTTCTTCAATTCTACCATCTTTGTTTGCCAATTGCAGCATTGATAATAAGAACTCAAGAGTTTTCAGTACCGCTGAAGGCTGAGGGAAAGCACCCATGTATACCCGGTCCACAATCATTGAGCACAAAGCATCCAAATTTGAGGACCAGCGAATCTTATCCAATTTTTTCTCATCTTCTTCATCATCACGTAACAGTCGCCTTTCAAGGAAGTTTATAAACCTACTAAGGCATAGACCTTGGAAAACTAACACAGACTCACCATCAACATGTAAATGAACACTTTCCAGGATGCTCTCTATGAGCTGCGATGCTTTGATCTGTTCCGTCACAAAATCAGAAAGCACTTCTGCTATGAAATCCAACACAGCAGTAGCTCCAGCAGAACATGGACCACCGCCATATCCAGAATCATCTGTGTCCAAAAGCAGCTTTGAGGTAATAACAAAGTGAGCATTCACAGATGTCCCTTGAGAACTAGACTTTTGATTTGGAGATAAATCAAACTCCGTAGCAGACATGGCAGAGTCAAAAGAAGGAGTGGCAGTCAAGGGAGACTTAGCTTCATTATGGCTTCCACTTCCCAGCCAAGATGTCAATGCAACAACTGGTGCTGAAGAAGGTGTATGGGGAACTTTTGAACTGGACTTTTCCGATAATACGGGAGAATCCAGCGCAGCAAAGGAGACCGAACTCTGGGAATCTGGTGGTTGGAGTATGTCCAAATTTCCCTTCATGCTGTGAAAGCTAAATTCGTGGGCACTGGAAGCAACAGAACCTTGATCAGCATTGTCAGCATCCAAGCTCTGAACAGTTTGTATGTCTTCACGGACAGATTTATTTGACTCCAGCTCAGAGACAGTAATATTATTCGGTGATTTCTCACCAGCCATAGAGTTTGGTGGTGCAGTCATATCATCAGAACTTGAACTTACCAGTCCTTGAGGAAAACTTCCAAGACTGATGGAGGTTTTCATAGACTGGTCCTGATCCAGAGGCAAACTAGAAAATGTATTTTGGGAACTGCATGTATCATCACCGTCATTTAATGTTTTCTCTTCTGTCACTGCCGACAGTTCTTTGGCCATTTTAACAGCATGTGCAGCCCTGCAAAAGCAAAAAGGTTTAGTTCAACAAGGACTTAATTCAATTAAGATGATCATCAGGTTAAGTAGTCAACATATGATTAAAGAGGAAACAAAAGAATAGAGAATACAAATAAATTCTATAAAAATAAAGGATATAGAGATCATCTCATAACAAACCTCACACAAGAAAAATACAGATCTATGCAGCTTTCAAGAAATTCTGCACGTCTACAAACAGCAGTAAAGGGAGGACACATTTTAGCCAGATCAACCATAAATCTTAGAACGGCAGTTGCAGCAGCAGGGGCTGATGCCTCTCCACCCATAAGGCGAGCAGCATATGTCTTGTGCATCAGAGCTTCCCCCTGAAGCTCACCAGCCATGTCTGAATTTCCCTCTACAAGTTCAGCCACAAGGCTTGCACCAACCTGGGAAAGATTACCAGTTTGGTGGGCAAGCATTGCTTGCATGCTTACTCTATCAAAAGTTGTTTTTGCCATGGCAATTACAGAATCCAACAACTCTACAAACTTCAGTTCTGTTAAACTTCCATCATTTGGCATAAGGGCATGAAAGTCCAGCATTCGGACCTCTGGTAACCTTGGGTAAACTGGTTTGCCAAATATCAAACAAAATAAAATATAGTAGATGTCTGGGGAATCATAGAAACTGGGAAGCACCCGAACTAAACCTTGATAACCTCCACCTGTGCGAAATTTAATTGCAAATGTTGGAGAGGAAGTAAGACACACACCAAGTAGAGTCATGACCCATCTCATACTAGTGGGATGAACTGCTTCATCAAGAAAATACGTAATTAACTTAGAGGAAACAAGTTTATGCCACAGCTCAAGCAACTCTTCTGATCTAATAGTGACTTGTAGATCAATAAACATCTCTAGTAACATATTTCTGACAATTACATGTTTACCCATTGATTCTCTCATTATTGGACGCTGTGAAACCAACCCTGGGGGATCAAATGTCATTATCACAAATTTAACCACATTTTCAAGCTCAGAAGATAGAAAGCCATCCTCCAAAATGACCCCAAGCAGTACAACCAATTTTTCAAGGACGGGAACTTCAACATCACCCCTTTGCAATGTCACTAGTAAATGTTGAACAAGGTTAATTCGCCGCAAAATTGTAAGATTGTGATTTCTGTACCAATGCATGGACACTAAATTTTCAAGAAATCCAAGTAATGCAATTTGGATTGAAACTGAGGCAGTTACCCACAATGTCCAATCTAATAAAACATGTTCAACCATGTCTGCATTTGACAAGACAATGCAATTTGAAGTTTCAGCAGCAACATCAGTATTTTCAAGCTCTGAAATGTGACTGAATGAATCTTTTTGTGCAGAAAAATCATCCATGTCCCCAGGAGATCCAACTGAAGAATTATCATCCGGAAACTTTGACAAAAAATTATCCTCAAGACCAGTTTCCAGCAGAGATGAAGAAGGAGACAGAGTAGTCTGAATAGTCTCCAACTTTTTTGGTTCAGAAAAAGAAGCTTCACATGCAGCAATTTGAAAGAAGATCTCAAGAGATTGCATGTCAAACAATGACATTTTACGACGCAGAAAAAGGGCAAGTAGATGGTAGCCCCTATAAGTTTGCATGTCCTTAAGATTCTGAGGATTTTGATGAAGTGCACATGCAAGGAGAGTTAGTGCCATATGCAGCATATCCCTAGTTTCTGCTGCTTCAACAAGAGCAAGAACAAGTTCCATCCCACCAATAGGGCAGATTGTCTCTCCAATCACACCTTGCTTACAGATATAACTATCTCCACCAAGACGTCCAAAACGTGGAATACCTGCAATCCCCAAAATTAAAATAAAACTGAGATTGAAGAAAGAAATCAAACAAGAGAAAGAAACATAATTTCTAACTTTTCTAAATTTATTTACACACCTCCAATTGGAGAGGCAGCAGCAGACATGGGATCTACCAGATTAAGCATTGAAAAGCTACCCGATGATCGAATGAATTCCGTGGTAGTTCCATCAAATGCAAAAATGAGTTTCTTTCCAGAAAGCTGTAAAGAAAGGTTTCCAAGTCTCTCCAAATCCCAGACAATTCCACTCCCATCTGCTTTTAAGTCTCCCTGCTTGCTTGTAGAATCCAGTCTCTGACCATTAGCAGCCAAAGTCAAATCAGTATCTAAAGAATCTAATATGGCCATACTACCACCACCACAGGCCTGATTAGGTACAAATTGTAGAAGATCTGTGTCCTGGAATAGTCCCCTGTATCCTCTACCAAGTATGTACATAAAACAAATACATCCTGGGGTAAGCACTTCCTCAAAAAGATAGCAAGAGCGCAGTTTCCATGTCAAGTCACTGACTCTAGCATTTCCAACTGATGTCCCAATAGTGACCTGCAATTGTTTACCAGGTGGAGATGGTGAATATCCTAATTTCCCAGTGTGTCTTAACTTTCCATTCAGATAAACATATGCAAAACTAGCTTGAAACAGCCCAGCAAGAGCATTTGGTTTGCTGTGAATGACTGCAAGGTGATGCCACCTTCCCTCTTCAAGTTCCAAACCAGAAAATGATAAGAAAGAAGAGTTGCTGGTTGCAAGGGTAAGAACACCATCCTCCTGGAGATATAATTCTGCATAGGTTGCAGTATCATTGTTAGTAGCACCAACAGAAAAAATTCTTAAGATATGTCGCTCATGCAATCCACTTGAACCAGAGCGCTTCTTGGAAGAGGCAGATTTTGAAATGTCAGTGTCTTTTGATTGTGATTTTAAAAAATTACGAAACTGGAACCAACAAACAAATGAATATCCAGCAGCTGGAGGCCATGATCTTTCACCCAAGGAAACATGAATGGCAGCGTGCCCAATCTTGCTCATATCCATCTCCACAAATGGTGCCAGGGAAATATTTTCTGAGGCCATGTCTTCCATCAGAATTAACTTTTCCATCATTTCAACAATAAAATGACCTGAATTTTTCATCCTCATTTGCAGAACATATCTAATGAGCATACGAAGTTCAGATGCAGATAGCCTAATCAAAAGAAACATGTTTTTATTCAAATATAAGTACAGTAGTAGATTAAAATGCCATAATTTTAGCACAACGGCAGTAAGCATACTCTCCGTACCTGTAAGAACCAAGGACTTCCACAATTTTCAATGCATAAGTGAGCAAAGAAGACGAACCCGAAAGAAAAGGTTGGACTGTGTCCAGCAAAAGTTCCACACAGCCTAAAATATAACCAAAATATCAAGTGAGCATTAAAGAATAACAAATAACAACAAACAATATAGTACACACCTGAAGACGTGAGGCTTTCCTGATTGAAGGGACCAGCATGGGCCAAATTTTCAATCAGGTCTAAGAGTTTTAACTGCACCATAGGAGTAAGCAGCAATAATGAACGAATCAGAACTCTAACAGCACTAGCATTGTATACCCGCTCTTTCTCAGGATTAATTGGGCCTGATGGAGTCAATAAAAGATTATGAGACGACTCATTCTCAATTGCATTTGATTTTGTTAAACCCTCTGATGCTAAGAAAGGAGGAATAACAATTTCTAGGGCGAGTTCCAACATCAACTGGATGACTTGTTTTTCATGTTCCACGCACAATAAGCCAGACTCACTAAGAAGATCAAAGAAAGTTTGTGATGATATAGTTGTGTGCAACTTCATTCTATTAACAGCATTGTCAGATACTCCAGCAGTTACAACACGCAACAAATACGTAAACACCTTAATGTAAACATTCAATGAAGATGGATCTGTGTCCCCTCCATCGCTTTGGAACCCATGTAGAGTTGTGAGTAAAAGGGAAAAACCAGTGGCATCACCAAAAACCTTCTGAGCAGAATTATTAACTCCCAGGATCCGCCATAGTGCTCCCATAGTGTCACACTTTGCATCAAGGGAAAGCCGGTATTGGGATCCTAAGGCACTGGTAACCATTCCACTTTTCAAAATTTCAATCAACGTGCCTAATTCATCAGGATGAGCCTGGCAAAAGTTACAATCAGAGTCATCATGATGATTTAAAGTGAAACAACACCTAAGTAATTTTGTACGCAGATGCATCCGCACACATTCAAGAATTACTGTATTGTGATTAACAACACTTATTATGAGCCAGTAACTGCACAAATCCACTCCAAATTTAGAGAATAGAATTTATTTTAGAGAACATGAACAAACCTGAGAGGTATCTTCAATTATAAGACATGACAATATCCTAAGGACCCCTGAACGATGTACATCAGACACCAGAAAAGGTAATATCACAGTCACACCACCAGATGAGCGGAATGAAGCTTGATTAGCCTCTGCTTTCTTCAATAAAGACACCATGCAGTCCCAGGCAATAGCAATTGTACCCTCTACATCAAAAATAGGAAACTTGCCAGAACCAGATTCCATAAGCTTGGGTGAGGTAATAATGCCATCCTTATTGTCCATATGTTTCTTGAAATTGTTTGAGCTATTTTTCCTCTCCAGCTGATGTGAGTTAACAGTCTGTTGATCAGGAGCCAAAATCTTGTGTTGCTTCAGATCATCTAACATAACTTCCAAAACACCAACTTCTCGCAAAACTTTCTTGTATTGTTGGTCAAAAGATAAGAGTTTTACAAAGAAAGAAAGAATTGTCTGCTTCAGCTCTGAGGTTATTGGTTGCTGCAACAAACAGCAAAGTGAAAGTAGCTCTTGCTCGGGAACACAATTTACTACAGTCACAGCATACTCCAGAATTTTCAAGATTATCTCTTGCAAATGAGAAGGAAAACCGGCCATATTTAGTATTAAAAGTGGAACAGTTCGTAATTGCTGACACAAGCTATAGTTCTCTATGTGGCCTGAAAATAATTTAAAAAGTCTATTTAATACTTCAGCCTGCAACTTCCAGGTATTAGCTTTGAGGAGAATGTCCTGTAACATCTGGACTGCTTCAAGGTCTTTAATTTTATCATTTTCCTTCTCCCAAAGTTCATCACCAAGCCAATCAGAAGATAAGGTACGACTTTTGCTGTGACCACCACCCCTGTTCTGAGTAGATTTAGAACTCTTGCCTACATTAGCACGTGGAGACTCATTTGGTCCGGTTTGAGCTAGACTAACAAGGACATCTAACAACCTAGACAATGTGGGCGAAAGATATTGACTGGAAGACTGTTCTTGTTCATTGAAATTTTGTTCTCTACTATTTTGGGATCCATCTAAAGCAATATTTTGCTCATCAAATGTATCTGAATGAGCAGATTGAAATCCCTGATTCTTTGTCATGTTGGACAGAGTTAGAGCGAATTGAACTAGGAATTGATATCCATGGGCATTATGTATATCCTCTCGAAGTCTGACATTAGCAGCCTCTGCAGAACCAATATAACAAATTAGAAATACACAACATTTCCTTTAAAAGTTAACTATAGAAAAGTATATTTAACCACATTTTAGCCAATATTGTTATGCGTATATGAACATTATCCACTGCTCTTCTGATAAAATTAAAAATTACCAGCTCTATATGACAACTCTACACACTTGAGTAACAAATCAACAATGCCTACTGCATATGCAGCATCTCCACAATCAGGGTCAAAATCTTTCACAGCCAATAAAAGAACTTTTATCTGCATGGAGGACAAATAATCACAGGATTAATTTCAAAAACATATAATGAATCCTACGAACAATATGGATCAACATTAGTGCAATATTCTACAAAAATGTAACTGCACCAAAGCCACATGCACTAACTTCATAATTATAAGTGAGTTAAGGCATCATCCAACAGAGTCAGGGGACACAAACTTTCAAATTTAAAACAATAAAACATGATTTTTTAAGAAGTTTATTTATTTTACTTAGATGTGACTTGAGCACACCAGAACTATCAGTTCAATCACAACAATTTCATGAACTATATGACACTTTCAGAACCATATTTTGTTTCTACAAGTTCTAAACTGGTCAGTTACATATTTCACAGCAAATGCAGAACTAAGTCAACCTAAGTACACTGATGCCCTTGTCATTTTCTATGAATAATCAAACTGATCAAGAAACCAAATCAACTATTCAAGAACAGTATTGACTGTTACTATAAATCCAACTACTTAAATTTGTTCCTAGTTTCTCCCCCCGTTCTAAATTATTAGCACCCCTGCCTCATGTCTATAATTTTTTTTCCTCGTCCGTCCCTTAAGCTTTGCAAGGAAGAGCCTGACATGACCTTACAGATTTTTTTGCAATTGATAACAAATCTGAATTTCTACTACAAAACACATTTTTCTCAAACCCACAACATATTTTGCAATTATGTAATTAGTACAAAGCATCATGTGATATAATGTTTTGTAAAGAGTAGAACATCTGATAGCAAGACCAGTTTTGCAACAGACCAGTTTGCTCCTCATTTTACATGAGATTGCAAGAGACCAAAAGGAGATCCTTTTGTCACAATAAATCTTAAAACTAACACCAACCCACCCCTTCATCAATTACTAAAAGCAAAATAACAACAACAATAGTAATAATAAATAATTTAAGCTTCTACTCTTGGAAACATAACATAATGATGTATCATTGCAAACTACCCCACAGATGTTGTTGAACATTGACATATGCCATCAAAGTGATAAAAATGAACAAAAACTGCATGGTAATAATATATAAAAAAGAAATATAATATCAGTTCTGAGGCAACTTCTTTGACATAAAAAGTGTTTAGTTTTCGAAGATAGATGACATACCAAATGATGCTTGCGGATGTACTTAGCCGTGCTTCCATAGTCATTTACCAAAAGAAGACTAAGTATCTAGAATTGCAAAAACATAAGTATTCAATATTCAACCATCAGAATAACATTATCAGTTCAAACTATTCATCATATGCAATATTTACATCAATTCCAATACTAACTTGACCGCAGACAAATGTGCCACAGTTTACCTGCATAGCATGTCGGTGAAGTTGTATGCTGTGCAATGGAACAAGTCCTTCCTTATAGCGAGAGAAAACAATCAGAGATCCCTTGGCAACCATTTGAAAAAGCAGCTGAAGTGAATCATCCTCTATCAAACTCTGTGCCGCTGATGGATGGCTTGCTAGAGCTTTCATGATATGCACTACACTTCCTTCCACCTGCATAAGCAAAATAGTTTAAAATGCAAACTAAGAAAATGCACAAAAGTGATTTTATAATATCCCAACTAGTTACTCATAACCAAGTTATTTTTTATAGTTTATGCTTTCAGGCTAAGGAAATATAGAGTTTACAAAACCACAACTAGACTAAATAGGGTGAACTCTTTAAAAATAAATGGTTTGCCCTACAATCATGTGTTAAAAATAAAAATGCATATTCAAGGCAAGTAGATCATGCAGACAACAGAACCTCAAGCCGGCGGTTTTTCCCAACTTCACCATCATAATCATTTTGTAATATGAGGTTTTCTTCATGATCGATAGCACTATTTGACCTTTGAATGGTTGCATCAGGATCGAGAAGGGCATTCAGAGCTTGAATGAGACAGCAAAATATTCCAGAGTCAAGTAGAGATTGCTTGTCAATGGGCTACAAAAAAAGTATATACATAAAAACTTCTGCTTAAAGCTCAAGAAAATCTAGGAATATACGGTTACACAAACACAACGGGTCCCAGTAACACCAACCACCAGATTACCCCACTAAGCAACAAACCTAACACAATCACCTGTATTAATTACACAAATATTTCCATCCAAGCAAACAAAAACGCAGTTGCATATTTTCCTGTAAATAAATTAACATGTATTCTATATCTCCTAATAAAAACTGACTTGCCAAAAAAACTTTCCCAGAAGCATACCCCAGAGACAAGGATTTCCACTGAAGTTAATAAATTTGCCCCTGGACTGATTCCATCCTGCATGGAAAGGAATCTCTGTAAATTTAAAAAGCAAATAGAAAAGGATGAAAAAAAAAGGTATGCAGAAATGACTAAGAGAAACCTTTGTGACTTCTGAGAAAAACTTTAAAACTTGAACAGCACTCAAAGATCTTGTTTTACTGCTGATTTTTAACTTCTCTATATCTGTCACAAATGCTCTTCCCACAACAAATGAGAATATATGGGTTTCAACTAACCTGTTTACCATCAACATTACAAAAGCCAGTTAATAAACTCCAATCATCAAGATGAATAATACATTTTAACATTTCTAAGAAGATGCAATCTATATTTTTCAAAATCTTCAGAATGAAAATGGTAAGATATAAACCAACTCCCAAGTTCATTTAATAACAATGGTATCTAGACACATATTCATGGCAGAAGTTGTTAAGACCGTGGGAAAGGGCACTTTGTTATAACAGTTAGGATATTGATCAGTTAGTTAAGGGGCTAATGAATTAAATAAATAGGAGGATGTAAGGAGAAAGGATTAATGCTCGTTTGTATCATTTGTAAATAGAGCATTAGCTCTTTGTGAAGGGGAAACCCTTAGAGGAGAGATTGCCCTTCTATTCATTTTTCTTTTAACCCTACAATATACAAAATCTTTCTTTTCTTTCTCATTCCTAATTTGCTGGTTTGCAACAGAATGAGACAAATTTTCACCTTCAACCGAAAAACAACATCAATAGTTTTAAAATATCTTGTAATCGTCTGAACCACAAGGTGCATCCACTAGATATTTAAATTTCACTTGATCACCAAGAACACTTCCACTTTAAGCCCACTTAAGTTACAAAAAACTTAGATATCACTGTTTTCGCCCTCATCAATGACTTCATTCCAAAGCACTAGAACATAATAAATAGCTAAGCACATGAGTAGCGCTACTGCACCATAAATAACCAAAGCAAATACATGCAAAAGAATGTTGCAACTTCCAACTGACAATGCAAAGTAGGTTTAGGCTCATCATTCTACAAATCCAATAACTCTATTACTTGAGGACAAAACATTTCCTACTACCACCTAATCAAAACGATGATGCTCATAGAGATTGAGTTATGGGTAGCAGTGCAATAAAGCTAAGGAAAAAGTGTTTCATTACATTGTAACTAACTGAGCTACATTAGCATGCTGCTTCACTAATCTACAAAAGGCATCTATGCTCAAATTCAAGGCCGCTTCTTTTTCCTGCAAGGAAATGAGAAAGCATAATCAACTCCTGACTTATCATCATCAACTACAACATGTCAAATTTGCATGAGACTGTCAAAATAAAATAAGCATTGACAAAAACCTTCTCAGAGCTGGAAGATCGAAACTCTTCCCAGAATCTCTTGAAGTCCAATTCCAGTTCATGTTTGTCCCTGATTTAAAGATATAAAAGGTCAAAATATCATCTAACATCTTAATGAGAGTGTGTCATAATAAAAAACAGTCCATGAAAATCATTTCTAACCAATCATGAAACATTAGAATTTGAAATTTGGTGCGTTAAATAAAAGTATTTTAATATACAGTACAATTAATGCACTAATTCACAGAACCATGATATAATCTAATGCAGGAAATGTGCTGAAATATGTCAATGCTGCAATGTGGCAACAAAATCATGCATCAACTAACATGCTCAATGGATGTGTGAAACTAAGAACTGACATGTTTTCATCATTTTAAACAATTAGCTAGTCTTCAGTCTTGCAATCAATAAACATGAATGTTTTGGCAGCCACAAATAACTAAATAAGCATAAAAGCAAACACACCCAAAAATTCAAACTCCCATTTCGTAATTAAGGTACCCATGATGCTGAAATGACCTATCAAGCAGTTAAGCTCCAATAACTAACAAATAAACCACATGCACCAGTACAAAACTGGAACGTTAGCAGTGAAAAAAAGTCAACAAAATGGAGCTAGTTGCAGACTCCCACAAAGGGAAATAGATTTAGTAACCATGCGGACAAGTTAAAACTTATCATAAAAAACGGCAATCAATGTGCAACAAAAAATACAACTATCACATGTAAATCCACTGCAAATTCTACAAGGAAATTGATAAGATACGGAAAACACACAATTTTGAGCACCATACTTCAAGAACCAAGCTTTTCCCTGCCCAGCACTGTCCCTTTCATATACCGAAAACTGACCTCAGGACAATCCTTAGCTCCTTACAACTTAGCATCGACAACTCACACAAACAGCACTTCAAAAAAAAAAATAGCAGCAAACAGAAAGTAATAGGATCTTACAACTGCACCTAACTCTAAGCTACGCGTTAACCATAATCTATTCCATCCTTCCACAGTTGAAAAGACACAAACTACAAGCACCTCTCTCTACCTTCTATTGTATCGTTTAATCTCTGTTCACGAGCAAATCAAAGCCAATGCAACACTCAAATCATCCCACTCGAACAACAATTTTTCATTCTTCAAACTTCACCATATAACTAAGAGCAGCATAAACCCAAAAGAGAAAATTAAAAAAAAAAAGGTATAAATATAAGGACCTGGAAGGGGACGAAGAAAAGGATTGCGAAGCTGAAAAGACATTGTTGTCGCGGGAAGAAGAAGAGGAGGGAGGAGAAGCAGAAAGAGCAGCAGAGGATGGCGATTGAGTGAGGCCAACCTTCTCTTTGAAGTCCTTAAGCAATGTTACCCATTTCATCGTTTTCCCTTTCGATCCTCGAAACATATAAACACCTCTATCATCCGATGACCATTCACCAGATCCACCAACTACCTATTTCCCTCCGAAAAGGGAAAAAACAAAACACCATTCAAACCAATCACCCAAACCAAACAATCTGCGATTCCAGCAGCAGCAAATGCGCCCCCTCCGTGCCGATCAAAAATGGCAGCAAGATCTACCAGATTGCGATTCCCAGGTTCTGCTTTCCGATTTCTGAATTCAGTTCTTCTCCTCCTTTCCTTTTCCTAATCTTTTTTTTTATTTTTTTTTAACTCGCTTCGATCAATCTATTTTTTCTAACTTTT
>Ga0209389_1001086_pt1 | contig 18312 bp, 10 predicted proteins | sample CowpearedBW_FD_187526 | JGI IMG/M metagenome (GOLD analysis project Ga0209389, IMG submission 187526) | Root nodule microbial communities of legume samples collected from California, USA - Cow pea red BW (SPAdes) (version 2) | ecosystem: Host-associated > Plants > Roots > Nodule | place: USA...
CTAAACTGAAAAACTAAATTACACTGTGTTTAAATATGCCACTTTCTTAACTGATGTTTAAATATAGACATCATCAAAATATAAATAAATTGGAGTCTCAACCTATAAAAGTTACAAATTCCTAAAAAAGTTGCAGGTCTTGCTCAATCTTGACTAAATATATAAAATAAAGTAAATCAACGAAGAAAGGTAACTTTGAGTGCAGAAGGAAATAGACATAACTATTATGTAGAAAAATCTGTAATAGATATTCATCTTGCTCAAATTAAGTTAGGCTTTACCTGTGAAAGTCTCAAGTTATGAATTATTTCAAAAATGTCTTTTATACCTAATATTTAACTTATTTAAATAAATATTTTTACTAGCATTATTGTTATTATTATTATTATTATTTATAATTATATTAAATATTTTATAACATTAAAATAATATACTTATTTGTCAAGTATGTTATAACCTACATATAAAAAAACATGTTTACCAAAAAGATAGAGTTATTCACTGTTTATCGATTTTATTAAAAATAGTTTTTTAAATAAGCAATTTATTATGTGTATATTGTATGTACATAATTATAATAATAATAATATAAGGAAATTATAATCATTAATGTACTAATAATGCATTAATTTAAATCTTATAATAATATATAGGGTAAATAACAATTTGACCACTGATTCATTTCCTCCACGGATCAATGATCATGTCAACTTTCACAATACTAGGTCAAAGACATTTTTTCCAAAACATAGTTTGTTCCACCCTTAAGTGCACAGAGAATATCTAATGAGAACAACAAAATTCGACTTTAATTCATTTCAGAATGAACTTTGACCTCAGTTTTTTTTTTCTTGGCTCTATTTTCACATGAGCTCACTAATTATAGACTAATAGCTTAGTTGGTGACAAATTTTCATTTTTGCATATAATGAGAATAAAAAAGAAGTTTCTTCCTCACAATGTATAAGCACACAATCTTTAACTAATATATACAAAAAAAAATTGTAAAATAAATGAACCTATTTCTATTATTAATAAATTTGTACATAATATGTCAATGTAATTAAGAAAACCCAAATATAAGTCGGTAAAGTACATTTTCTAATACCATAAATGAGTATATAATTTAGTTCAAATAATAATACATAAAAAATAATTCAATTTCTTTTATACACTTCGATTCTCTTTATTTCAAATATTTTTTAACCGTATCAACGTAACCATTTTTGCAATTTTACACAATTTTTGCAACTAAAAGTTCTGAATGATTATTCATACTTCTTCGTTCATCTAATTGAAGATAAGTTTATTGTTGAATGATAGATAAATCGTTATTAACAAAACAGTAAAATAACAGTTACTAGGCCATGAACAGATGACAGAAATACATAAGAAAAAATCAATAACAGTTAGTTGGCCATGAATACATGACAGAAAGTCGAAATGAATGGAACCTCGGAATGAGGCACCATGATTGTGGATATCAGGAAAATGCCCCAGAAGGGAAAGAAAAAAAAAAAAGAATTAAAGAATAAGAAATTTAGTTAATGATGATGATGGTTTAGTTACAGTAATTTGATTGATGGGAAGTTTAATTGGTGGACCTACAGATCTTTCTGACCTCCCCTTCAGTCCCTGTGAGCACATTCAAAGAAGTGAGCTTGATCATGACCTCAGCAAACCTTCTGGGGAACAAGGTAGGGTCACCTGCCATCTGTTCGACGATTGGTCTAGTTCTGGGATCTTCAAGCAGATGAGAATCGGTGATGAGCAAACTTCTCCTTTTCTCCACCATGTCCTTGAAGAAGAGGTTATCAAGAACAGTTGGTGTGGCATCGAAGTTCACAGGGGGGTTCCTAAACAGGGCCGTGCCAGCGTCAGGACATGCTTTTCTGATTTCCTCAATCGCCTCCACACCCAGGGTAGGGTCAGGGATTCCAGTGCCATTGAAGTTTAAGGCCCTCTGCATGAAGAAGTCGCAATGAGCAATGCCGACAGAATGTGCACCAATCATCACCACCATTTCTTCTATGTTGAACCCTTTCCTGCCAAACAGTTCCATCATTTGGTCGATGTTCCAATCTGACATAGGAAGATTGTCGGCTTCCACAATGCTTGCAAGGGAAACAATGGAGTCTCTGCGTCCACCAAGGGGCCTCCGAGCAGGTAAACCCGCCATTGTCATTGCTTCGTTCGTGGTAAATGCCAATACGTCGGCACATGACACGATTCCAGGACACTTCTTCTCCAGCCTTGTCTTTATGTCATCAATTATGTCTGACCCTTTCAGGAGCAGACCATTGAACATTGAACTTTTCTCAACCATGTCACCCGATGGTGTAAAATCTAACAAAATCGATCCATCGCATCCCTTTGTTCAATCCCAACTTCGGTTAGAAACTCATCACTATGTCATTGGAAAACTATATAAACTATTTTACTGTCATCACCTTGACTGATTTCATTTCACTATTAATTTACTTTTTCTGTAAAATGTGTATGTTATATGTTTCTGGTAGTTTGGTTATAACAAGATTGACTTAGAGAGAAGAAAGAGAAGGTTTGGAAATGCTTACATTGACGAAGCAATCATGGAACTGAAGGCGAATGATGTGACCGATTGCGCCTGGGTTGAGCCTAACGATCTGGCGGAACCCTGTGGCGACCATTTTTTCTGCATCGGGGCAAGTTTTGTCGTAGTATCCTTCAATGAGTTTGTTGGGAGAGTGGTAAGCATTTTGAGGTATTGTGTAGCGTGTTCGATCATCGAACTTTTTTCTTTCCTCGGGTGAATCACCGGTTAGTTTAGTGTTGGAATCTTCATGGCGGCCCAGAAATGGAACCTGAGATTCATAAGAAGATACCGGTGTGTATGCTTGACCAGCCACGGAAGGAGCAAGGAGCAGGAGCAGCAGAGAAAGAGTGGTAAGGAAGATCCGTGCCATTTTCCGGTGCTGAGAAAAACTCAATGTAGGTTCAATGGCACTCATAGCAAACAAATATTTGGTCCCTTTATAACCCAACAAAGTGCGTTTGTGGTCTGAGGTTGTTATTAAGGACAGGTGTTTCCTTGTTTTCTGTTAATTATGGTTTTTGGTTCAAATAGGCATGACCCAATGGAGAAATTTTGATTGCAGAGAGAATAAGAAAGGTGGCAAATTAATTATAGATTTTTGTGTTTCTATATATAGTTGGAACATTGTCATTGTTTCTTTCATTACTATTGGAAGGGAAACTAATTAGGCCAAAAGTCAATGAACTTTCACAACCTCTCTTTTCTCCCTTACTTGTTTTGGTTTAAGGTTGGCGCGAGAAGATAGCTGTTCACCGAACAAAAAGTCTGCCACCCGTGTTAGAAAAAAATGGGTTTCGTTGATGATTGTCAGCAGTTATTCGGCCGAAATTCAAAGACAAGAGGGCTTTTCTTCCTGCACCTAAAGAAATTCTCTTTACCTAAAAAAAAAAAAAGTGAAATAGATTTCTAGTTTATAAAATTTGACATCAAATTAAAATTCACATCTCTCTCTCAAACTTTCATATAATTTGTTACTTTAATTTTGAAAATTAATAAATATAATTCTTCTAATCCTATTACAGAAAAAAATTTGTGTCAAAAGATATTTGAAGATGTTTGAATTATTTATCCTTCTGGACATGTTTCAACTAAAATGTCATTCTGAAACTTCATTTAACACACAGATCAAGTGATTTTTAAGGATAAAAATGAAAATAATATCAAAATTGAAAGTAAAAACAATTCTAATTTCAGATTCAAGCTCAAGGACTTCGTACATATTAAAAAAATAACTTTATAAGATTATTAAAGGATCCATTTATTTATTGTATACAATTTTTATTAATATTAAACTTTTAGATATTGTGAATCTTTGGATCATCTAACATCCAATGACCCATTGATTTAATCCGATTTATGGAGTTTTATAGTTCAATTTCTGTTTATGAATTATGTTATTATTAACAGGTTTATTCTAGATATTAGTTATTTTACCATGAGACTATTAGTTATTAAAACCTTTCACTTTAACTCACCCAAAGATGAATTTTTTTCACCTATTTGTAGAGACTTACTACGCTTATTACAGGCTAATTACTTGTTTAATGTGATTGTCATTATTATTTTTTAATGTAATGAGAATAAAAATAATTATAGGATGGTCTTCTTAATGTATAACAATCATTATGTTGATCCATCCAACTTAGATTTGTGATTTAATTATTCATATGCATAAAACTTAAATTTGAAAATAAATGAATGTATTTCTAGAGGATAGTGGTAAACTTAAAAATCTATTTACATATAGAACTAGAAAATAATTCTTACTATTCAAATAAAGTTAGTTCTCAAATTTTAATATGAAAAAAAAAACTTAAAAAGGTTGGGGAGTTAATTCCGAAGATGACATAAACCCTTATGACAAATAATTAGATTCTTTCACACTTATTTCTTTAAAATCCAAGTTAGTATACTTCAACTGAAAACGACTAACGTGTGGATAAAACGAAAACTCAGATAACATAAAGTAATTTTTGCCGCTCGTGATTCAAGTGGCATTAAACTAGAGGTAGAGTGTGACTTGTGATGGCACCATGGCTTTTTTATTCGGTGTGGAACTTGTCTATGGCTTTTGTTTTCTATTCGAGTCCACTATTGCCGTCGGAGATCCCACAAATATGTATGCTCCATCCTTACGATTGGAACCAAATAATTCTATAATAATAATCATCACCATCATCACATTTTGTAAAATCATGCTAAGTGGAGAACGTTTCTAGTTCTTGAAATCAAGAAGCAACAACCACATGATGACAAGTGCAATGCAACGGATGCACTAGGAAACTAACCAGCCCATTATTGCTTTCCTATCTCTCTTCCCTTTCAAACAAGTTTCATGATCCCACAAACCATGTCTTCTCTTCTTTCTCTTCTCATTCCTCTTCTTGCTACTTCTTGTGTAAGTGTAGCTGTGTTTTCCTTCCAAGCTTCTCTCAAAACAACTTACTTGGAACCCTTCAGATGCTCCTCTATGATCAGCACATGCAATGCCTCACTCTACCACATAAGTTACAATCACAACGCAGATGACTTAGCCAACTTTTACTCCGTTCATCCCTCCCAAATCAAACCTATAATGCGTGGCACAAAGAAAGATTACCTTGTAACAGTGCCTTGTTCCTGCAATAACACTAATGATGATGACCTTGGCGGATATTTCTATGATACAACCTACAAGGTGAAGCCTAATGACTCTTCTGTGGAGATTAACAACGTTGTTTACAGTGGCCAAGCCTGGTCTATTAACACAGAAGTGGACCCAAATGAGGACTTGGCAATACATCTTCCTTGTGGGTGTTCAAAAAAAAGTGACTCCCAAATTGTTGTCACGTATACAGTTCAGCGGAATGATACACCCATATCAATCGCTACACTGCTAAATGCTACCTTAGATGACATGGTGAGTATGAACGAAGTTCTGGTTCAGAACCCTTCATTCATAGATATTAATTGGGTGCTGTATGTTCCAAGGGAACTCAATGGTTTGCCTTCCAAAGGAAAAGGTGATGATTCCTCTTCTTCAATCCCTTCTATGTTTCATATGATTTTTCCATATTTTTATTGGCTCGCGCTGCAAAATCTTAGCATGGCTTTCCCTTGTTTGCAGAGAAGAAACACTATATAATCATTGGCATCTTAGCGGGTGTGACATTCTTTTCAACTATTACTTTGATCATTCTCGTTGTCGTTCTTAGGAGATCCAGGGCCAGTGTAGCCGCAAAAAATGATCCAAATATAGTGTCTAAAAGATCAATTGGAAATAGAACTATTTCCATAAAGAACCGAGATTTTCATGCAGAACATATAGAAGGTAACTTGAAAATAAATTTTTGGAAGCAAAAACAACTCATTTTCCAAAATACTAAGTTTATTTCAGTAATTTCCTAATATCTCTACAAGGAGACTAAGAAGGTCTTTTGCTTATTCATGTTAAATATGGCCGAAGATGCAACTCCATTTGAATCAGAAAGACCAGTAATTTATGCTCTAGAGGAGATTGAAGATGCTACGAATAACTTCGACGAAACACGAAAGATTGGAGTAGGTGGATACGGGAGTGTGTATTTCGGAATGTTAGAGGAGAAGGTATGAAAACCAAAGACATTGAAGCATATTTTCATGTGCTGATTGATAAATGGAGAATGATTGATAGCTGTTTTAACTTCAGGAGGTTGCTGTAAAGAAGATGAGGTCTAATAAATCCAAAGAATTCTATGCAGAACTCAAGGCCTTGTGTAAGATCCATCACATTAACATTGTAAGTAATGTCTCTAATGAAGAGAGCTTTGGCATTATCTTTAAGATATGTTGTTGTTTGATTATACTATAGATAATCATTGTTTCAGGTGGAGTTGTTGGGATATGCCAGCGGAGATGACCACCTTTATTTGGTGTACGAGTATGTTCCAAATGGATCTCTCAGTAAGCACCTTCATGATCCATTACTGAAAGGTATATCAGATGCCAAAATCATAAATCTTTTCAAAAGATTAATCCATTTGGTAAAAGAGTATGATTACCACGGATCAAATTAAGTAATATAACTTAATTTTACCATTGTATCGGGACAGGTCACCAGCCTCTTTCTTGGTGTGCTAGGGTTCAAATTGCATTGGATGCAGCAAAAGGTCTTGAATATATACATGATTACACGAAAGCTCGATATGTGCATCGTGATATAAAGACTTGCAATATTCTCCTTGATGAGAAGCTTAGAGCAAAGGTAAATCTTACTTTGTTTTGCTCCCTTCTTCTCTGTCTAAAATTGCCACCACCGAAAGAAAATTGGGACTAGTTATCAAAACATTTTAATACACAAAGTAAACTGAATCTGCTATTCATGTCATCATATGATAAACATGTTATAACACTGTAGTTTAACAAAACAACATAGGTTTTAAAACATTGTACTTGTCCCTTTGAATTTAACATGTCTTGTAAGAAATTGCTGGGGATGACTTTATTTTATTCCTTTGTAAAGCTGAGTTGAGAAAACTTTGAACCAAAGTCTCTATACTTAGTTCAAAATCAATCCGCTAACTTGGGGTTTTGTACGTAGGTAGCAGATTTTGGACTTGCAAAGCTGGTAGAACGAACCAATGATGAAGAATTCATAGCCACAAGGCTTGTTGGAACACCGGGCTACCTTCCACCAGAGTAGGTTTTGTGCTTTCAGATCATAAACTACACTCTCTTGGGGTATTCAACTCAATCAATTTTCTTGCTATCATTATATACTTAAACCCAAGTAAACAAAAATTACACACCACTTGATTTTATTCTGACTTGATTGCTTTTTTGCTCCTTTAAGATCTGTTAAGGAGCTTCAAGTGACTATAAAAACAGATGTATTTGCATTTGGGGTGGTTCTGTCAGAGTTGATAACAGGAAAACGTGCACTATTTCGTGACAACCAACAACCCAACAATATGAAATCACTTGTTACAGTTGTAAGTCAAACTCGTTTCTCAGAAAATTAAGAAGAGATGGGAGAGAAATAGAATTTATTCAGAGAAATCTTGACTTAATACTCAAACATTTATTATTATTACTATTATTATTTAAAAGGAAGAATGATGATCCTTCTTTTCATCACATTCAGGTTAGCCAAATCTTCAAAAACAAATACCCAGAGAATGTTTTAGCAGATGCCATAGATGGGAATCTTCAGCATAGCTATCCAATGGAAGATGTCTACAGGGTTAGATTTACCTCAAGTTCCTATCTTCATTCACATACTCTACTTTAATTTAATATCTCTATGTGGACTCAATGGAAATATAAATAAAAAAAATTAGTTTTGACAGATATTTGTTTTTTCAGAGACAGTAAAGTAGTAATTGAGGATATCAGCTTCACTCGCAAGGACCTGTAACCAAAACTTTTCACTATAAGAAGTCAAGAGCACCAATGAAAAGTTTATGCTTTAATAGGGATTTTATTAGTAAGCTTATCATAAATTAGAATACATTTTCTTTGACTAAAACTTCATAGATAACTAAACAAGGGGTGAAAACAAGCAGACAAATGAGTTTCTTAATCACCTAAAAAAAACAAATGTCATTTAAAAGCAAGATGGGTAAGAAGAACTAAGGATGAGGTTCTTTGGTTCAAAGAATATTTTGTGTTCGAAGAAAGTTAATGATCACTTCTTTAACATAGTTATTGTGTGTCTTTAGGGATATTGTAGGGGATAGCTTAACATTGTTGCTTTCCTCATTCTGATATTATTATGACCTCATAATTTTGTTATTTGGAACATTTCCCTTTGCAGATGGCAGAAGTAGCTCATTGGTGTTTGTGCGAAGATCCAAACGACAGGCCTGTGATGAGGGAGATAGTTGTGGCATTGTCTCAGATTGTTATGTCATCCACAGAATGGGAAGCATCATTAGGTGGAGACAGCCAAGTCTTCAGTGGGGTTCTTGATGGAAGATGAACACCCTTTTCTTTTCTTTTCTTTTCTTACTTCACAATTCTACTCTAATGCTTCTCTTTCTTGCACTCATCAAATCTCATGCTGCTACCATTTGGAGTTTATGCTCTGCTGTATATATACGTACACATTTTTAGTACAAGATTATAGACTTCTTAATGTATTCATGTATCAAAATATTGTTATTGCTAACTATTTTATGCTGAAAATAAATTCAAACACGTAACTAACGTTTTTCCCCAGCGCCTAGTCTAGACCACTGACTCTAGGGGATCGCCATTGAGTTATATAAACAATTTACAAACACAACTTTTTTCCTTTTTTTGTTGAATCCTATCATCATCAAAGTTTGAGACTTTATTATTGACTTTAAGATTTTAGAAAAAGAAATATATAAAATATGTGGAATTCTACAAGTTCATGTCAATGAAAGACATTTTTTTAGTTTTACTTAAAATACCCATACAGTCAACATAATATTTGCTATTTATTGATGAATAAGTTTGATAGTTATAATAAGATAAATATTCTTTTACTTGAGTATTGGAAATGATGAGCATGATTGGTTATGTCAAGTGAAAAAATATTCTGACTATAAGCAGTTTCAAGTTTCATGACTATCTAAATTTTAAAGCTTGATACTAGGTAGTGATGTTGGAAGCATCAGACTCAAGTTAGGAAGTCCCACACTTGTCAGAATACTGGCAAACAGTTGAAGGTTGGGATATAAAATTTAAACACTTCAAGCTTTCAAATCATACCTTTCTCGGCCTTTTGGCTAAGATCAAGTGTAGTATCTGTTCTTATCAGTTTAATATCTGATATGTGGACTATTAGTTCACACGATATTAAATTTATTTTTCAAGGGAGAGGACCATCGAAGTAGCTTGCTACTTGGTTCTCTAGCATCGCCTTTGTTTTGCACTTCTGCAAAGGCCGGGTGCATCCCACCCAAATCAGTTTGATATCAGTAGTTTTATTTCTCTTGGTTGTCTGGTTCAGTAGTTTATCATTTAATGTTATTAGGTTGAAGGGTTTCATAAGTATCTAATTTACTGGATTTGCTTTATAAGGGAGAAGATTGTTAGAGTATCTGGGTAGTTATCTCTCCAGCACAGCCTTTGCGGGTGCATATATAGTTGTTTAGTCTTCAATTTACACTTCTCCATTTAGTTGGGTATCCATAATTTTCTATTATAATCATTGGGTGAATTTAGAGGTTTTGACAGGTGGACATATCTTGATCTGACTTCTGTTGAGCAAACATAATTTAATGTTGAAGTAAAAATAATGATGAAGAAAACAGCTCCTCTGTGGTTGCAACATCACATTTTAGAGACATGGACAACAATTGGATTCTTGGCTTCACTGGTTAAGCCTTAATTAGGCATGAACCAGTGCCATTGGAGAAGAAGTAAGATGGTTGCTTATGAACTCGATTGCTGCTCTAAATTGCAAAGTCTGTTACTGACGTGATGATTTTGGAGCATCATACTCAATTTATGGAGTCCCACACTTGTCAGAACAGTAACAGGTATCTGAAGTTTGAGATATAAAATTTGAACACTTACAATTTCCAAAGCATACCTTTCTCGGCCTTTTGGCTAAGATCAAGTGTAGTATCTGTTCTTATCAGTTTAATATCTGATATGTGGGCTATTAGTCCACACGATATTAAATTTATTTTTGTAGGGAGAGAACCTTCAAGGTAGCTTGCTACTTGGTTTCTCAAGCATCGCCTTTGTTTTGCACTGATGCAAAGGCTGGTGCATCCCACCTAAAACAGTTTAAATTATTTGTTCTTATTTCTGATGCTCTAAACTCGATTATTTCGTCTGGTTTCTGATCGATTTAGTTATTTAATTGGTTTGTTTTCAGATTTTTTTTGCATTTCTGTAATGACCTGGTTTATTTTAAAGTTTTGATCTGATTTTAGAGTACCAATTTTGTGAACATTGGTCTCTCCCTTAGGGACTTGTGAGCAACATATCCATAATTTTAAAAATTTAAAATTTATTTTATCCAATTAGTTTTCTCAATTGAGTAAGGTGGTATCCGTTCTTTTCCGTTAATTGTCCTTGTGCATGCATGTGAGAAACTATAGCTCGTATATGATTGTGTATGTGTTGTTCATAAATTGAGTTGTACGTTCTAATAGTTAGAAGGAAGATTTGATACTCCTTCAGTTGTTTGAGTCATCTTCTAGTAAAGGAAGCTAATTAGACTATGTTTGTTTTGTACAAATGTTGAATTGGTATGATTTCCTGAGATTGCTTGTGAAAATTGAGTTGTTGCATGTAATCTTAATGAGTAAAATTGGGTGTTGATTTTGATGTTGATGGTTAGAAAGCAATTATGAAGTTGATATTGTTTTTTAGACTCCTTTGTACTGATGCTTGTTGTGAAATTGAAATTTGGTACGAATTGAGCATATGTAATCACTAAGGAGTTGCTTAAATTGGATTGGAAAGACCTAAGTAGGCAGAACCTTATTCGAATTATGCAAACTCGCTAGTTGAAGGTGAGCTCGCTCAACGAATCCAAAGTTAGAGGCTTAATGACTTGGGAGTCACTAAGCGAGAATTCATTTGCTAAGCAAAACCAAAGTCAGGGACTTATCGACTTAGGAGTCGTTGGTCAAATACCTACTCGCACAACAAATCCAAAGTCAGTAAGTTGGTGGACTTTGTAGTTGTTGGTCAAGCCTAAGCCTGCTAAGCGAGTTGATGAAGAATTTACCTTTGAAAGCTCTAATGATTTACTCGTTGGGCGAGCCATCCAGTTGCTTGTCGAGTGGATTTTTGTGCACTTTTTACCTAGCGAATGGATGGTCTTGCTAAGCGAGTTTCAGAGGAATTTAGCTTTGAGAGTTCCAATGATTCACTCGCTTGGCGAGTCATCTAGTCGTTGGTCGAGTGAAATTTTGTCCACTTTTCGCTTAGCGAGTGAAGGGATCAGAGTCTAGCAACCACCTTCATGTGAAATTTTGTGTACTTTAGCAATTATTTATTATTGTTTAGAATATTTTTGATGCCTGATATGAATATATAAATGTAAGCATGAAATGTAATGTGGTCGCAAAAATTTCAAGGAGAAATTCTATGTGAAAGTATTTAGTGTATGCATTGACATAAGGATTCAATATGGAGGTATCATTCATTTAATAACTACTCACACTCAAGTAGAGTAGGTTATGTCGTGATGAAGGAGGTCCCAGTCATTGGACTTGGTCAGGTCCTAGACGCCAAAGGGACTTACCTTGTGATTCGTTGGATGATAACCCCTTGAGGCCAAACTCTGCATAGTTTGGGAACCACCATAGGTGCTCACCACCAGTGATTCCTATGTCAAATGCATGTACTGGATAATCGAGTTTAGTGTCAACTGTTTCTATGTTTATATGCATACCTGGGTGTGTTATCATGTAACATGATTTTGAATTTTTATGAATATTTTTTATTTACGTTGGCTTACCCCGTTTTTGTTGTGTGTTTATGTCTGGTTATCTCTTTTGCAATGATCACTTGATTGTGTGAGCAAAAGAGTATGCAAGTGAAGATACTCTTTTGATGACTAGTGGTGAGGCTGTGGTGTGTTAGGAGTGACCGTTTATGTTTTGTTTAGTATTGAGAAAACTTTTAGACATCTCTGTGTGATTTGTATATATTCATATTATTATAATTATTTTGGGATAAATGTATTAATACTTTATATTTGTCTTCCAATATCTATTTTATTTTATCATTATATAATATTTTGTTTAGGACTTTAACACTATTAAATGAGATGTTCCATATATTTTCGAATTATTTTATGTATAACTTAAATTTGTAGAAATCATTTAACATAACTTTTTCAAATTTTTATTTCCCTTATTTTTATCTTCTGAATTATATTTATGATAACAAATGAATTTATCTTCTTTCCAAATTAAATATATATTTATTTTATCTTTATAATTTATAAAAATCATGTTTCCTACTAAATATAGGTAAATGTTATTGCATAAACTCTTTACATACGTGTTATTTAACAGAGAGGATGTTTTATGTTATTTTTCATATAACATTAAGAATTATGTATATATTTAATTTAAAGATAAAATCTAATTTTTAATAACAGTTTAAAAATGACATTTTTAATTTATAAATTTTAAGATATGTGTTTTTTATAAATTAATTCATATATAAGTTAACTTTAATTCAAAAATTAACGCATTTCATATTTTCATAAAAGAAAATTTATCTATATAAGTGTTTGTTCACAACTCCTTACAACTATTGGCAGTTTCGTGGTATTTAAACATAATATATGTAAATGTTAAAAGTAATTAATCTAACTCAAAAGCAGATAAGCATAAACAAAAATGATCGTAATTAATTATTTTGTAAATCTCAGTCGCTTGAAACACAAGAACGAAAATAAGAAAAATAATTACATCCCCGAATGGAAATAAATAAATAAGGATAATTACTGTGGCAACGGCGTCGTATAGAAGTCTTTGTTTTTCATGTTGTTGTTGTTGTTCTTCTCCTTTTTCTGTTGACGGTGGTGCTGATCTGATAGGAATCCAGGATCCGATCACTGCAGCAGCAAGCAATGGCAGGGGCAGCCTCGGCTCTGTTCCTCCTCGACATCAAAGGCCGCGTCCTCATCTGGCGCGACTACCGAGGCGACGTCTCCGCCGTCGACGCGGAACGCTTCTTCACCAAGCTCATCGAGAAACAGGTTCCTTCCGCTTCACATCTCTTCTCTCTTCCACTCACTCTCGCAAAGTGAATCCTCACTCTCTAGCTCCTCTCCTTTTCATCGAAGGCCGATGCGCAGTCTCAAGATCCGGTCGTGCTCGACAACGGCGTGACCTACATGTTCGTTCAGCATAGCAACGTCTACGTCATGATAGCCACCAGACAGAACTGCAATGCCGCCAGCCTCCTCTTCTTCCTGCACCGAATCGTCGACGTACGCCTCCTTATTATTAAATCCTTTCGAAATCCAGAGTTTCTCGATTTAGTTTGTGCGAATAATCATCGATCCGTGTTTTTGCGGCAGGTGTTTAAGCATTACTTCGAAGAATTGGAAGAGGAATCGCTGAGGGACAACTTCGTCGTTGTGGTAACATGTCGATGAATTTGCGTTTTAATTACTTGTTTCGTCGAGTTTGAAATGAATTGGTTGAATTGTGTGCTTTTCGATTTGTTGTCTTGCTGGCAGTATGAACTACTTGATGAGATTATGGACTTTGGCTATCCTCAGTACACTGAGGCGCAAATTCTTAGTGAGTTTATCAAGACTGATGCTTATAGAATGGAAGTTACGCAGAGACCTCCCATGGCTGTGACTAATGCTGTGTCTTGGCGCAGCGAAGGGATAAACTATAAGAAAAATGAGGTAGCCATTTCGAAAGTGAAAAATCTGAAGCTTTTTTTAATTGTAATTTTATGGTCTAAGCGATTCCGTTTTCAGGTTTTCTTGGATGTGGTAGAGAATGTTAATATACTTGTCAATAGCAATGGACAAATAATTAGATCTGACGTTGTTGGGGCGTTGAAGATGAGAACGTATTTGAGGTTGGCTTCCTACTTTCCTTGAGATCTACTGATTTTCTGACATTGGTTCTTAACTAACTGGTCTTTCTACTATTTATTGATTTACTTAAATTCTACTATGTTGGTTTAGGGACTCTAATGTGTTGACCTCAGTTTTCTGGTTTTCCGTTTTAGTTGTTTATTGTTGTTCTGTATGCTCACTTGTGCAGGGTATGGTATACTATGTTTGTGTGTGGTTGGTACATTAGGGATTAGAGGACCAAGCCTAAACTTAGTCCTTGTTGAATCTTTTCTTAAAACTATCTTTGATTTCTGTGTAGGTAAATTTTGAGGCATGCAAATGAAATTAGCTATGAGGACGTGCAGTTTGTTATTTTCTGTTTTTTACTTTGTACTGGTTACACAGGCTTGTAGATATCTTTATCAGCACTTTAAGTGGTGTGCAATAGCAGCATAGTGGTGAGGAGTGACGCCTGCCCACCACCGGATTATTGCTGGTGCTAAGTCCTCTAAACAACGTCATTAGGGTTTTTCGTGGGAGGGTGGGTATATGGGATTTCAGTTTCAAAAAATGAATTCAACCATAGCAGTCAATCCTGGATAGCAGAGTGGCTGACCCCAAAAGTGAGATAGTAGAATGACCTCTGCTCTAATTTTTTTTTTTTTTTATATATATGTTAAATAATTAATTTTATATATGTAATTGTATATAGATGACAGAATTCTGTAATTGTAATAGCAGTGAAAATGATAAAGACTTGGATTAGAAGATGATAATTAAATATTCCTATCTAGGAAACTTGTATTTCACTTTTGTTGGTATTTGCTTGTATATTTTGTTGACACCAATGACTTTTTACTGTTAATTATGAATTGAATGTAATTAATTTTGAGTAATGTTTACCATTTTAAGAGTATGTATTCATATACTATGCATTGTATAAACCATACAAATAATTTCTAAATAGTGGCTATCACACTACAGAATTTTTTAGACCAGCCACTACGGGTTGTTATCTGGAATTTGAAAAATTGGCTTTTTTCATTTGGTACACCTTACTCCAAAGGCTTTCTTTAACAGCTCGTGCTAAACATACTTATTTGTGTTAGATATATTACAGACTGGTCCAACCACTGAATCCATGTTTCACTTCCTTTTTCTTCTTTTTGTTTTACAGTTGAGAGTATTTGGTAGACTGTGTTAACCTTGAAGTATCTGTTATTCTAACTGACTTATATATTAGTGTATTTATCTGACTCAAGTGTGCCTTTCATGGCCTATTTTATACAGTGGTATGCCTGAGTGCAAACTTGGCTTAAATGATAGAGTATTGTTAGAGGCACAAGGTAGAACAACCAAAGGAAAGGCTATTGACTTGGAAGATATCAAGTTTCATCAGTGCGTATGCTAGACTTCCTTGTATTTAGAAACTGATAATTTAGACTTAAAATTTTGTATAACTTTTTTAAGCATGTTTCTTCTTCTTGATGCTAGTTCTCAAATTATATCTGGCCTTTTATGAAGGTGTGTGCGTTTGGCTCGATTTGAAAATGATAGAACAATTTCCTTTATACCACCTGATGGGTCGTTTGATTTGATGACATACAGGCTCAGTACACAGGTTCATCTTTTTCTCTAGACATGACATAAGTTTCTATTTTTAGAGGTAAACAGAGAAAGAGAGAATAAAAGCATTTTGAAGTCTCATGATTCTATCATCACTTTTTTCAGGTTAAGCCTTTAATTTGGGTGGAAGCAACTGTTGAAAAGCATTCAAAGAGTCGGATTGAGATTATGGTAAAAGCAAGGAGTCAATTTAAGGAGCGGAGGTAATGAGATTTCTTCTTATATTTGCTACGTTTCCTACCCTGGTGATAGATGGGTAGATCAGGTTTTAGATCTCTAGAGCCTCAAATGTCTTTGCTGCCTCAACTAATTGAGTTTATTTTATAGCACTGCCACAAACGTGGAGATTGAGTTGCCTGTGCCTGTTGATGCAACAAATCCTAATGTTCGAACTTCAATGGGATCTGCAGCATATGCACCTGAAAAGGATGCGTTAATCTGGAAAATTAGATCCTTCCCTGGAGGCAAAGTATGAGTTTATTTGAAATAGGCATTGAATCCTTGAATAACACCCATCTTTTGGTACCTCATTTTGATCATGATTTATTGGATCTGGTTTTCCTCCTTGATTCTTTCAGGAATATATGTTGAGAGCTGAGTTTCGTCTTCCAAGTATAACAGATGAGGATGCAACTCCTGAGAGAAAAGCCCCTATAAGTGTCAAATTTGAAATACCATACTTTACGGTTTCTGGCATACAGGTATTGCATCATAAATCTGGTTTTCTTATATACAGAATGTAGCTAGACTATATTTTTCGGCTTAGGAAATCTAATGTGTTAGTATCTCTGATTAAATTTAAGTGAATGTGACCTTTTATTCTAATCCTTATTTATTCTTCCCTTATATCTGTTTTTCTCTCCATTTTGGGTATTAACATTTTGATTATTTCAATGGATTTAGGGTTGCAGTAAACTTGATGAATTTGTTTTAGTTAATATTATTTTCACAATTCAGAATTGACAATAAATGTTTAAAAAATATTAATATAAACAAATAAAACTTGACATTTGGAAAGGATAAAAAACTACCAAACTTAATTTTATTCCATTGACCATGATAAATTGTTTGGAAAAGTTGTTTGTTTGATCCATGTGAATTTGAAGAAATACCCACATGTTTTGATGGTGCTATTCAGTTAACTGAAGGTTTGATTTGATGGTAATCAACATGTAAATGTTTTGGTTTTATAGGTTAGATATTTGAAGATTATTGAGAAAAGTGGTTATCAGGCTCTTCCATGGGTGAGATACATAACTATGGCTGGAGAGTACGAACTACGGCTTATTTAAGAACTTGTATCTTTCTTTGGCGCTTGAATTTCACCGAATAATCGTGTCAACTTCCATGGTTAATGGTTTTAAACTGGTGGGTGGGAGAGGAACTAGAGTGAAATTAGTTAGATTTTATTTGGCGTGATCATATCTCCCATCATGATAGTTGTTTTGGCAACAGATCGCAAGTTGCCCCTTGTCCATAAAGTTCATAACTACAAGTCAGGAATTGGCAAGTGTAAGGCTGTATCTTCTGTAAGTTTTTTTGTTCAAATCTGTTTTTTTGTTGGGAAAATGCTTGATTTTTTTTCTTCTATTGCTTTTTATTTACGATCTGTCAATCTTTTCCCACTGTCTTCAGTTTGATTTATTTGTAAGAGAATTATTAGCTTTTTGTATTACGAAGACTGAATATTTCCCCCCTCATTATTTTGTATTCACTGTCTGACCCTCTCTTGTATTATTAATATATACCATATCCCTTTCTGGACAAAAACGGCGTTTTTTTAACCATTCATTCAGAAAGTTTATTGCAGGCCAATGGCAGAAAAGCAATATATAGATAATTTCATTTGGATATTAAGCTAAGTAAAGAAACATTGGTTCCAATTACAGTTGCGGAAACAAGAGCCAACCCTCTAGTCTTTATTGTTTCCTAGAAAACTTCTGTGGACAACACCAATGAAATTTTTGGTTCGCAATCTTTTATTCTGGCATGTAAAAGTTATAATTCGGAATGATTTTTTTCAGAATGTAAAATTTACTCTTTGGAACATCCACTCCGAAATAAAAGAAAGAAACCAATAATTTTATACGAAACATCCAAATTTATCATATGAACCCACCCACAGACCAAATTGCACTCGAGATGATACACTGGGTAAGTGGGATTTGGGATTTGTCATCTTAATTTTTGGTGAAAGACAACGATTGAAATTTAAAGATAAATTTTAACTTACAAGTAAGAAATTTTTAATTTTCAATTTTCAAAGATACTAAAATTTGTTAATCTTTGTTCATATTATTTTACATAAATAAATATAAAAACGAAATTTATTTTGAAATGTTATGAATCAAATTAATTATTACTTTCAAATGTTAAACAGGAAATAACTGATAGCATTTTTTTCTATTTTAATGGCAAGACATATATTATTACTTTCAGATTTGTGTTCATACCTTTAATTTATTGTGAAGTTCATTAATGAAATATTCATTCCTTTCGCAAAAAGCATGTTGTCGTATTTATTGCTTAAAAATTCATTTCTTGAATTAAAAGTAATTTTATTGAATAATATTATTTAATTCTATAAGTACTTTTGAAATAAAATTTAATTTTATGATATTATTAG
>Ga0209389_1001088_pt1 | contig 18307 bp, 10 predicted proteins | sample CowpearedBW_FD_187526 | JGI IMG/M metagenome (GOLD analysis project Ga0209389, IMG submission 187526) | Root nodule microbial communities of legume samples collected from California, USA - Cow pea red BW (SPAdes) (version 2) | ecosystem: Host-associated > Plants > Roots > Nodule | place: USA...
AGCACTGCTGGAAGAGGAAGAAGCAGCAGATATTGGCAGTGAGCATGCAATAGCTTCCATTCATTCTTTTTCATTTTGTTTTGATGAAATTATAGTTTGTGACACAGTGTTTGGAATGAGGCAGAGAACCCTAACGTGGTGTCTGTGTTCTTGAGCAAAAAACATAAACTGCACACTACCCGCTCATGGGAGTTTCTTGGACTACACAGAAGTGGTAAGAACTCTGCATGGCAAGAGGGAAGCTTTGGTGAAAATACAATAATTGCAAACATCGACACTGGTAAGCTTAATTATTTATTAATTATGTGCATGGGAATAATGAAGTGCTTTCTTTAATCGTGAATTTGCATCGGATAGGTGTTTGGCCAGAGTCAGAGAGCTTCGGTGATGAAGGATATGGTCCCGTTCCCTCCAAATGGCGTGGGGGTAATGTCTGTCAAATTACCAAACTTCCAAGCACCAAGAAAAATCTATGCAACAGGTTCCTCTTCATAGATATTTTTATTAACAATTTATTATCTGTTTTTATTTTAGATATTGTTTACGATATACTCGTTCCTATTTATTTGTGCACCATGAACAGAAAGCTGATAGGAGCAAGATTCTTCAACAAAGCTTTCGAGGTTTACAATGGCGAACTTGTTCCCTCGATGCAAACAGCGCGTGACTTCATGGGGCATGGAACCCACACTCTATCAACCGCTGGAGGCAATTTCGTCGGAGGCGCAAGCGTATTTGCGGTGGGTAATGGCACCGTAAAGGGTGGGTCCCCGAGAGCACGAGTTGCGGCGTACAAAGTGTGCTGGTCTCTGACGGACCCAGCCGGTTGTTACGGCGCCGACGTGTTGGCTGCTATCGACCAAGCCATCGACGACGGCGTGGATGTCATCAATCTTTCAGCTGGTGGCAGTTACGTGGCAACCCCCGAAGGGATATTCACCGACGAAGTCTCCATTGGCGCCTTTCATGCTATTTCAAGAAACGTACTTTTAGTTGCTTCTGCAGGGAACGATGGACCAACTCCTGGTTCTGTGGTGAATGTGGCTCCTTGGGTCTTCACCATTGCTGCTAGCACCTTAGACAGACATTTCAGCAGTAATTTAATCATTAACGACAATGAAGTAATCGAGGTACCATCCTCTCTAATTAAAATCTCTACGATAGCTTAGTGTTGTATATAATTGTTAAGTTTGTATTACATATTTGCAGGGATCGAGTCTTTTTGTAAACTTGCCACCGAATCAGGCCTTTTCTTTAATCCTCTCCACCGATGCTAAACTTCCTAATGCAACATTTCGAGATGCGTAAGTACAACACATCAGAGACTTAACTTGCTTAGAATATCAATGTTTCTTACATTCTTCTTATTGTTGACATGAATGTATATATTGGTGCAGTGAACTTTGTAAGCGTGGAACACTTGATCCTGAAAAAGTAAAGGGCAAAATAGTGCGTTGTGTTCGAGGAGGAAAAATAAAATCAGTTGCTGAGGGTAATGAAGCTCTTTCTTCAGGCGCACAGGGAATGATTTTGCGCAATCAAAAGCGAAATGGGAAAACGACTTTTGGCGAGCCTCATGTTCTGTCTACTGTAGGCACAAATGGGGACCATGCAGGGGGACAACCTGATTTTTACTTAACTGCAACGTAATTATATATCCTTCATGCACTTCAAAATTATTTAACACTTTTCAACGACGTGCTACGAAACAGTTGCTCCATTTTTTATACATGCACGCATGCAATTTTTTCAGGGACACTATAAAATCAGTTACTACCATAAGAATGACCCCAGCAAGGACGTTATTTGGAAGAAAGCCAGCTCCAGTTATGGCTTCATTCTCATCTAGAGGACCCAATAACATTCAGCCATCTATACTCAAGGTGCAATACATCCACATCAGTTAATTAGTATATAATTGTGTGTGTTTGTGTTTTTTCATTAAACTCTTGTTTCATTTTGGTTTCAGCCTGATGTGACTGCACCTGGTGTGAACATACTTGCTGCCTACTCAGAATTTGCAAGTGCATCAACCTTGCCAACAGACAATCGTCGTGGGTTTAAATTCAACGTATTGCAAGGAACATCTATGTCTTGCCCTCATGTTGCTGGCATCGCTGGACTTCTCAAAACACGTTATCCTAGTTGGAGTCCTGCTGCTATAAAATCAGCAATCATGACCACAGGTGTGAATCTCTAATTTCATAATTTCTTTAGTTTTGTTTTTTTACCAAGTTGGACAAATTGTAACATGATTGAGTATATATACCTTTGCAGCAACCACACTTGACAACACAAACAGGCCAATACAGGATGCATTTGCTAAAACATTGGCAACTCCTTTTGCTTATGGTTCAGGACATGTTAAACCTGACCTTGCCATTGATCCCGGCCTCGTTTACGATCTAGGCCTCACTGATTACTTGAACTTCTTATGCGCTTCTGGATACGACCAACAACTCGTTTCTTCTCTCAACTTCAACAGAACTTTCATTTGTTCAGGCACTCACAGTGTAACAGATTTGAACTACCCTTCGATCACGTTGCCAAATCTAGGCTTAAAAGCCGTAACCATTACTCGCACGCTAACAAATGTAGGAACACCAAGCACATACACTGCAAGTGCCCAATTACCTGGATATAACATTACCGTTGTGCCAAATTCCTTGACATTCAATAAAATTGGTGAAAAGAAGACATTCAAGGTTACTGTGCAGGCAAGTAGTGCAACTAAGCGGAGAACTTATGAATTTGGAGAATTGCGATGGACAGATGGAAAACATATAGTAAGAAGTCCTATTACTGTAAAGCGCAGATGAAAGCCTCTTCAATGAAGTTGGTTGTGTTGGGATTCTTACTCATCATAATAATTGCATGCGTGCATAAGCATATGCAAGTTTGACTACAGCTAGGATCTCATCTCATGTTATGGTATGATTGTGTTTCCTTTTTTTTTGGGATATTGTCTACGTTTTTGGTTTTTTCTCTATCCGCTGTGTGATGTATTGTGTTTTGTGTATAATAAGAACAATAATAAGGTTGGTGAAATGGAGATGCTTGAATAGCATTACCATTGTGAGTTAAATCTAAAACCTACATTAACTTTCTAATCTTAACATTGCATATTTATAAATTTCTCAGTGAAACAATGTCAAAAATTTGGACATTAATCCAGTATTCAAGATCACTCTAGAAAAAAAATCTAAGAATTTGGGTTTCGTCTTATCATCCCAATGAAGACTACTTAATTTTAAGCATCCCAATGAAGACTACTCAATTTTAAATGAGTCTTAATTATATAGATTTTTTATCTACATGACTAATCAATTAGGATCTCTAATACCTCCATCACGTTGAAGATAAAACATTTCAAACAAAAAAGTTTACATGATTACACTTATGGATGATCCGATAATATTACAATACAGATAAAATAGCTAATAAACCCAATCATAATCGCTTTAATAAATTCTGAAGTCATTAACATTTGAGTTTAAGCCCAATTCAGCTTCCAAAAACTAATCATAGAGCAAGGGTTGTCTCCCCCTGTTTTCATTTTGGTTACATTGTTACCTGATATGAGTTCTTGGGTGTGTTAAACATTAATTTACTTGAACAATTGGCATTTTCAAACTCTGTACTTCGTGTATACAATGAACATAGCACCCCTAAGTTTACAACATGGATGAGAAAAAGAAGGATGGGATAGACGAGAATAAAAAGGAAACAAAATACTTTAGTATTCCGATGATTCAGCAAAGTTGTCCCAAACTGATCGTAGGAAAGAGGTCAGCCGAAGGTGATTTTCCTGTTTCAAATGCCTTGGATACTTGTTCCATGGTTGGTCGGGAACGTGGATTTTGACTCAAGCAAGCAAGTGCTAACCTTACGATTAAGATCAAGTCCCTATCAATTGGTTTTGTGGGTTGAGGAGGTCGTTGATCTAAAACATCAACCAATAGCAAATCATTAAGAATTGGTGGCATAGGTGGTGGTGACACAAACTGAGAAATGAGATCTCTTGGATGTTTTCCCATAATGATTTCCAAAGCAAGTACTCCAAAGCTATAAACATCACATTTCTCATTCACTTCCATTGTCTGGGCCAACTCTGCAAATAGATAATAAACAAAATGATATTTTAGAGTAATGCTAAGCATAAAGCAATGTGGGTTAAATGCAATCAAGTGTAGTAGCTAGCATTATCTAAATATGAGAGAAAAGGGTCTAACCTGGAGCAGCATAACCAAAGGTGCCTGCGAATTGAGTCCAACTATCTGAACTAGGCTTCAAAAACTTAGCAGTCCCGAAGTCAGAAACATGAGCTTCGTACTCAACATCCAAAAGAACATTTTTACTTGATATGTCACGATGAACAATTGGAGGTGAGCAATCATGGTGCAGATAAGATAAAGCATTGGCCACGCCTTTAACTACATTCACCCTCTTTTCCCAATCAAATGAAGTTGCTTCTGTATCTTTGTTCAGCAACTGATCCAAGCTACCCCCTTCCATGAACTCATAGACCAAAAATGAGACCTGTGAATGTGAGCAAAATCCATGCAACTTTATAATGTTCCGATGTTTGATTTCTGTCAATGCTTTAATCTCACTTGCAAAAGCCTTTGAACTAAATTCTGACATTTCCTCATCCATCGCTGAATGAAGTTTCTTCACAGCAACAACCAAACCTGAAGGCAACACCACTTTGTAAACATATCCTTGACTTCCTGCTCCAATGAGATATTTGTCATCAAAATTCTCTGTAGCTTCAATGATATTTTCAAACATGATTTTTCCATCGTAGCTCCATACGGAAAAGAGTGCTTTCCTTGGCGCTTCTTCAGAATTAGAATGACTTTTTCCCTTTCTTTTAACACGACAAAAGATGTACATTGAAAGTGCCACCCCACATAGAACAAGTACTAGGGCTCCTAAAGTAAGACCTGTCACTAGGATCACTTTGTTGCTCTCTCGTCTATGATTGGTCGGACAAAGAACCAATCCCTTGACATTACCACATAAGCCTTTGTTATTTTTCAATGATTCAATTGGAGCATCAAGAAAAAGTGGAATATTTGGAATTGGCCCTTCTAATTGATTGTCTGATATATTGAAGATACTCAATGCTCTGCTAAAAGTGGAAGGAATGGTGCCAGAAAGACTATTATGTGAGAGATTCAACATGAACAACCTTTCCAACTCTCCAATATTTGTTGGTATCGTTCCAATCAACAAATTGGCACTAAGATCAAGAGACACTAAATATTGGCTAAACTGAGAGGGAATGCTTCCATCAATATTGTTTTTGCTTAAATTTAAATTCCGTAACTTCTGCAATTTCATAACTTCTATTGGTATTGGGCCCCTCAACTCGTTATCTCCAAGATCCAAATCTTCCAGATTTTGCAGTAATCCAATTTCTGTTGGAATGTTTCCAGAAAGATGGTTATTGCTAATCTTGAGTTGAAATAACGATTTCATATTCCCTAATTCCTTTGGAAGGTTTCCACTCAAGTGATTAGAAGAAAGGTGAAGCACACCTAGCTTGTTTGCCTCAGCAAGTTCTATTGGCATACCCCCGGAGATATTATTGTTGGATATCTTTAAGGTATGAAGATTGTGGCACTTTCCCCAGTTTGGTGAAATGTGACCATGAAATTTATTGTCACTCAAATCAATGTACACCAAATTTGGATATACACCAAAATCTTGTGCTATATCACCTTCCAATTGGTTTCTTTCCACCCTGAGTCTAGCAATACTAGAGCAATTCTTTAAGCTTCTTGGCACTGGACCAGTGAAACGGTTGCCAAAAGCATTAAAGAACTGTAGTGAACCAGCAGAGCAAATATCAGGAGGTAAATGGCCCGTGAAATCATTCTCAGCTAGTAACAAGGATAGCCAGTTAGCAATGTCATTCAAGCCTTGTGGAATGCTGCCATTGAGTTTGTTACTGGACAATTCCAAAACGGTGAGCATTTTCAAATTTCCAACTGTATCAGGAATTGGTCCAGAGAGTTTGTTTGCTTGGAGACTAAGGACATCCAAATTGATCAAATTACCTATAGAGGGAGGAATTGCTCCAGAAAGATTATTAAAGCCTAAATACAACATGTTGAGCTTTGTCAAGTTTCCAATGGTGGAAGGAATGGGTCCGGAAAATTGATTGATATCAAGTCCAAGTTGCTCTAAATTGGCTAGATTTTCTATGGAAGCAGGGATTGATCCAGAAAGATTATTGGCATCAAGGAAGAGCAAGGTCAAGTTAGACATGTTCCACAGAGAGGATGGGATTTTCCCAGAGATTAGGGAGTTATTAGAAAGGTAAAGCTGATTTAAACTGCTCATGTTACCTATTGTTGCAGGGATAGTACCAGAAAGAGAGTTTCTTGACAAATCAACAAGTTCAAGGTTTGTCAACATTCCAATTTCTCGAGGAATGGAACCAAAAAGGTTACAATCCCCCATACCCAGATACTGCAACTTGTGCAACTCTCCAATCCCTGGAGGAATGGAGCTAGAAAAATTGTTGCCACCTAAATCTAGAAATGACAGGTTGGACAAGTTTGCTATGGAATTAGGAAGCTCTCCACTTAGGTGACACAAGGAAAGATCAAGGCTTTGTAAACTCCCCAGTGTCCACATTTCTTGAGGGATGGAACCGTGGAAAGAATTTGAAGAAAAATTTAAAACATTTACTTTTGTTATGTTACCAATCTGTGGGGGAATGGTTCCATGAAAGGAGTTTTGGTAGATATTGAGGCTGAGAAGGTTAGAAAAAATGGAGAAGCTAAGAGTGTGGAGTGTACCTTTAAGTCCATAACTAGAAAGATTTATGATGGACACAGAGTTAGATTTGTCACACTGAATTCCTTCCCATGTGCATGGATTATTACCTCTCCATGTTGGCAACAGAGTTTGGCTATGGTTGTCAAAGCTGCGTTTCCACTTCAACAAAGCATTTGCTTCACTGTCTTCAGCAGCAGCTTGGGGCCCCGACAACGTTAGAAAGACACAAAGAAACAGAAGCAGCATAGAGTTTTCCCTTTCAAACGTGCATTCCATGATTTTTAAGTGTAACAATGTCCTTGAATCAAGAATAAGAGGATATGGTGGTGATAATAGAAATTGGAGCTCAGAGTTGTGTTGCTTATAATTGATAATTGAAGAATGAGTGTGTTTCACATGTGTACATTTGGTCCAACACTGGTCAAAGGTATAATAAACATTATGGTATACTTTTTATTATGAATATCTGTATTCACACATGGCCTCGAATAAAATGCTTTCTGGTAATTAAATTATTATGCATTACGATGGAAAAGGAAAACATGATATTGTGGATGGATCGAATATGCGTGTGAAGATAAGGTGGAGTTATTATTAGTTTGGTTGTTGAAGAATGAAGAGACAGAAACAAAGATAAAAAAATCCAGGGTGACAGGATTTTCTCTGCTTTGTTTACTTTTGTACTTCTATTCTTTGGTTGGTCTTTCACGCGTATTCATAATAAGTATACTTAATTAATGGACATGTGCAACAATAATAAATGTATAACAAGTATACCTGCCTCCTGTGTCTGCATTCGTTGGTGGAATAATTCTTTCTTGATATAAAACTTTGATTTTATTTTAGATTAACACTTCATATTAATGAGTTACAACCCAAGTTAATTAAGTGACAAAAATTGAAACAATATAAACAAAAATTTGTGATATGAATAAACTATATATACAAACTTTCTCCTTTTTACGGCTTTTGCAGCATTATTTTCTGTCCTTGTAGGTTTGGAAATTGTCCTCCAATTTCGTACTATCTTTCTACTTTTATAAACCTAAAAGTCATGAGGTAAACATTTCTTTTAAGGAGATCATGTCTCTTAACACAAGAACTTCCTCTGAAGAGATTACACTGTCACATCTTTCATATGTTGGTCAACAATTTCATGCTAAATCTTGTGTTGTGGGTTTTAAGCCTATTGAAAATGTTAAGAAAAATACAATTCATTTGTCGACAAAAATGATTTTGGAATCCATATTCAATGAGTTAAAGAAAAAGAAACTCATCTTGATATGTTGTGGTAATCGTCAACACAAAATAAATAAAAAAATTGTGCAAATGAGAAAAATAAAAATAATATTTATATAATACTTTACTTTTTCATTTTTAATCAAGGTAAAACTTAAACTTTTATTTGAATTTTTTTTTTAAATATTTTAAATGAGGTGTCATGGGAAGGAATATGAGTGCTGAAAAAAATTTAATGGAAAAATTTGAGAAAGACGAATTACTTGAAAGGCAATTTATTGGAATATGAGTTTAATGTTTTCACTATAATGAGTTTAGGAATTTAATAGCCAGCACTTCCTTGTGGTGAAGCAATAGGGAACTTTTGTCCACCTCACCTTAGTTTTCAAAGTCAATTTAGTCTTATTCAAATAGTACTTTTCAATGGTCATTCTTATATTTTATTTTATTTATATCCCTTCAGAGATCACTTCTACAAAGTACAAGTAAAAAAAAGAAGAAAAAGTATTATATCTCCCTCTTTTCTCATTCACTGGTTCCTAAAATAATGGCTCCTTTTGACTCACCATTACCTAACATCTACCAGCTGTATAATTTTATATTCTAATCAGAGTGACAAAAAGTTTTATCCATTCTGAAAATGTCATGTCTTTGATGTTTTCTAACCGACAGAGGAGTGTCTTTTACAACACAAAAAAATAAACTATTAATAAATATACGCAAGGAACATGCATTGAAAACTTTAGTAAGAAACAATACTTAGGGTCAAAAGTTACTTCACAACATAAAACTTCATGGGATACAAACAAAAAAAGTACAAACTTACCGTTCATCAAAGCTAAAACGCCACGTCTCTATCAACGAGTTTAATTTAAAGGGTTTGTTAGGAAATCCACGAAAAGATTATTTAAAGTTTATTAGGAATCATAAACAAAAGGACTACTCCTTAAATATGCGTCACATCTCTATCAAATTCCCTAGCCTTTATGAAAACAAAGACTTTACATCAACAATATACATGGTGATTTCGATCTCATTTACATATTTTCCACAAATTGATTAACAATATTGTATAAAAACTAAAAGTTATAACGAAGAAAAAAGTTCAAAATTTTTGACTGGTCAAATTTAAAGATCAAAAGCAAGAATCTATAAATAAAACAAAAATAATTTTCAGTGAAATCTACAGTGGTCTTTAACCAATGAATATAAAATTTGCCTTTGCTATGTCTGTGTCACTATATAAGGAAAGAGCACGAAAGCCATGTGCTAAGCACTTTCCAGAGCCAATGAAAAGAATGAGTGGCTCCATTTTTTACCTTCATCTTCTTCTTTCATGTTTTGTTATTTTCACTTTGTTGCTGAATGCTGTCCATGCCAGTAAAAAGGTAGGCCTAAGCCAGTTAATTGTTAATTCGTCACTCTATTTCAGTATTTTAATCAGTTTCTGCTTTGAAAATAAGGTGGTGATTTTATACATAGGATGTAGTAATTAACAATGGAATTTGGATGATATATAAATGCTGGGTTACTTCATTTTAGTTACTCTGCATCAATTGTTAGTCTGTGATCTGGTGTTTGCAGTGCTACATTGTGTACTTGGGAGCACATTCTCATGGTCCAAACCCTTCATCTGTTGACCTTCAAACAGCCACACATTCCCATTATGATTTACTGGGTTCGATCTTGGGAAGGTATATAAGTTGATGAAGCCACTAACTTCAGGGTTTAGAAGAAACTGGTTTATGGAATTAACTGTGTTGTGTGTGTGAATCATTCGCAGCCATGAAAAGGCCAAAGAAGCAATTATTTATTCATATAACAAACACGTCAATGGCTTTGCAGCTTCACTTGAAGAGGAAGAAGCAGCAGTTATTGCAAGTGAGAAAATCAGTAGTGTGTTGTTCAACTCATTTTTCGTTATTTCTATAATTTATTTTCAGATTAGTTGACACAAATAATGTTTCCACTGATGTAGAAAACCCAAACGTAGTATCTGTGTTTTTGAGCAAAGAGCATAAACTGCACACAACCCGTTCGTGGGAGTTTCTTGGACTGCAGAGAAATGGTATCAACTCAGCATGGCAAAGAGGGAGATTTGGTGAGAATACAATCATCGGTAACATCGACACAGGTAATTAACTTCGTAACATTACCATATATATGATCTATTTTACTCTACCAATTCAGTAATATCATTAAACTTTCACAGCACAATTCTTACACTTCATTACTCAATAATTAGAATCAAATGGCTATCTTTTAAATATTTTGAAACAGCATCAATGTTATGATCATAACCAGAGATATCAATTTATCCTACAGTTTGCCATATAATTTAGTTATTTTATTGAGGATGTATAGTTGGTTTATGTTGTCATGGCATGTTAATTATAGACCATTAAGGGCGTTCCAGTTTTCAAGTTATTTAGTTTACGTTCTCACCGACAAGTTCAGACTTCTCGAGTTGGCAAGATTCTTTTTTGGGCTCAAAAAATCTAAACAAGAAAGGTGGGACCGTTTATTCCTTAAAGTATTATATTTTATTGAGTGTGTATGTGAAACGTTTTCCTATTTTATTTTTCCAATAGTTCACACATGGTGTGTTCTACATTTGTAAATTACAAGGAGAATTTCCATGAATTTGTGAATCTAAAGGTCTCAATTCCAAGAAAATGTTTCATGCGCAATCAATTGTTACCAATTTTATTACACTTTTTTATTCATTTATTTAGTCAACTTATATATAAAAATAGTGATGTTAATTTCCATCCGTGTGGATTCGATCAATTATTATATACTACTCCTACTTAATACTTTTATGTCAAGGACAATTTTCTGTTAAAACTATATTACCGAGGGATAAAAATTATCTGATATCTTATATGTGTAAGACTAATCTTATATAATGATATAAAATTATAATATTTCGATGACTATAATCATAATATAACCATAATATATGAAACATAACCCAACACATAAATCACATGCAAAATTTTAACTTCTATTTGAGTGTGAGTTAGTTTGCAATACACAATAAGAGAGACTTTGAATTTGATTTAAGGAAAAAACAGTATATGTTAACATCTAAAACCAGAAATCAGTTTCTGGTTTTACATTTGCAATATCTATAGTGGGATGTCTATATTCTTCTAATACTATTCTAACTTCACCTCTTACATAGGTGTCTGGCCTGAGTCCAAGAGTTTTACAGACCAGGGTTTGGGTCCTGTCCCTGCAAAATGGCGTGGTGGCAATGTCTGTCAAATCCGAGGTTTAAACAAAGTTCCATGTAACAGGTCATCTTCCTTTCTTTTAATCTTTCCTCTTCAATAGTTTAAGGTTTCTAGTTCTGTTAATTGTAATATTATGTGAACATTGCTGCTGGTATATTCAACCATAATACAATTAAAACTTCATTACATGTTATATAATTAAGGAAGCTAATTGGAGCAAGGTTCTTCAACAAAGCTTATGAAGCATTCAACGGTCAACTTCCTCGATCACAACAAACAGCACGTGACTTTGTGGGGCATGGCACGCATACTCTATCAACAGCAGGAGGCAATTTCGTTCCTGGTGCGAGTGTATTTGGCAATGGCAATGGCACTGCAAAGGGTGGCTCCCCGAGAGCTCGAGTTGCAGCTTACAAAGCGTGTTGGTCTCTCACTGATGCAGCTAGTTGTTTTGGTGCTGATGTGTTAGCTGCTATAGACCAAGCCATAAGTGATGGTGTTGATATTATTTCTGTCTCTGTTGGAGGCCGAACCAGTCTCAGTGCTGAAGAAATATTCACAGATGAGGTTTCCATTGGGGCATTCCATGCACTTGGGAAAAATGTTCTTGTGGTTGCTTCTGCAGGGAACGATGGACCAACACCTGGAACCGTTATCAATGTGGCTCCTTGGCTGTTCACAATTGCAGCTAGCACACTCGATAGGGACTTCAGCAGTACCTTAACTTTTGGAAACAATCAGCAAATTACGGTAATTAATTATCATTGTTATTCTTAACCTATGATTTCAATGACATGGCTGATTAGTGTTATTATATAATACCAGGGAGCCAGTCTTTTTGTAAACATACCACCTAACCAGTCTTTTTCTCTAATCCTTTCTACTGATGCTAAATTTGGCAATGCCACAAATCGAGACGCGTGAGTAGTACAAATCATCTCAAATGCTGCTTCAAACCTTGTTTATTCAATGGCTATTGATTTATTTTCACGCGTGTTTTTCCTGCAGTCGACTTTGTAAGGCTGGGACACTGGATCCAAGAAAAGTAAAGGGAAAAATAGTGTCATGCATTCGAGAAGGAAAAATAAAATCAGTTGCTGAGGGTAATGAAGCTCTATCTGCAGGAGCTATGGGAATGATTTTGGGCAATCAAAAGCAAAATGGAAACACTCTTCTTGCCGAGCCTCATGTTTTGTCCACTGTCAACTATCCTCCGGGCCATAAAAAAACAACGCCTGGTTTTCTCATAAGTGCCACGTATTGATATATCCTTTCACAATTTATCAGATGATACTAATCTTCACATAGCATGCATACAATGAAGTGTTACTGATTCCTTTTTGTGAATTGAAAGTAGTTATTTCGAACTACCTAATAATAGTTTCTCATATCTTTCTAGTAACCTTAACATTTTTTTTTATAATAGCTATACCAAAGTTAACCATATATGTTTATATTTCAGGGACGACACAATAAACTCGAATACGACAATAAGGATGTCTTCAGCAAGAACATTGCTGGGAAGAAAGCCAGCTCCAGTTATGGCTTCATTCTCATCAAGGGGACCCAATAAGATTCAGCCATCAATACTCAAGGTGCACCCACACACACGCACTAGTATTGAAATATTTAGTATCAACTATGTATGTTGTACACTTCTTATAACATAACACTGTCTTCACTGTTTGATAAGACATGTTTTTGTTTAATATCATGTTGTTTTAGCCCGATGTAACTGCGCCTGGTGTGAACATACTTGCTTCCTATTCACTATTTGCAAGTGCCTCTAACTTGCCTTCAGACACACGTAGAGGGTTTCCATTCAACGTAATGCAAGGAACTTCTATGTCTTGCCCTCATGTTGCTGGCATTGCTGGACTTATCAAAACACTTCACCCTGATTGGAGTCCAGCTGCTATTAAGTCAGCAATTATGACAACAGGTATATATTCTCTTTCTGTGTACACACTTTGTCCTATTATAGGAACTTTGGTTAACCCACTCTAAAATATGCACATGTACCATCATTTTCTTTTGGGAATTTCTAACTTACCTTAAACATGTCCTTGCAGCAAGCACAAGAGATAACACCAACAGAACAATAAGGGATGCGTTTGATAAAAAATTGGCGAACCCTTTTGCCTATGGTTCAGGACATGTGCAACCAAACCCTGCAATAGATCCTGGTCTTGTTTATGATCTAAGCCTTGTCGATTACTTGAACTTTCTGTGTGCTTCCGGATACGACCAACAACTCATCTCGGCACTCAATTTCAACAAAAGCTTCATTTGTTCAGGATCTCACACCATAACAGACTTGAACTACCCTTCAATCACATTGCCAAATCTGGGGTTAAAAGCCGTAACTGTTACTCGCACCGTCACCAATGTTGGACCACCAAGCACATATTCTGCAAAAGCTCAATTACCGGGATATACCATAGCTGTTGTACCCAATTCCTTGACTTTCACGAAAATTGGTGAAAAGAAGACATTCAGGATTGTTGTACAGGCTACAAGTGTAACTAAGAGGGGAAATTATAATTTTGGGGAATTGCTTTGGACGAATGGAAAACACAACGTTAGAAGTCCAATAACAGTTCGGCGCATATGAAAAACTTTATCCTTGGTTAAGGATGTCGCATTAAAGCAGATGCATATGTAAAATTGCATGTCTGTTGGGGATTCCATGCTATCGCTTCGCTGTGAATGGCCTTTGTTGTTGTTTTATCTTTGTTTTTGGTTTGGTTATTATAGTAATTTCATTTGGAATATGGGATCATTTTATAGTTTGGTTTTGGTTTGGTTATTTGGTAAGGTATATATAAACTAAATTTAACTTATAAAAAATATTTTATTTTTCTCTTCTATAAATTTTTAAAGGTAAGTTTGTCTAAACATACCCTTACTTCTAAATATGTAAACTAAATATCGAACCTCATTAATCCTTTTTTTGGTCTCTAATATTTTGCCGTTCTTTTCTTTAATATCTATCTTTGATTTCTCAACATTTTATATATTGAAAATTTGACAGAATTTATCAGTAATTAAAAATAATTTATATATTAAATTGAAAAAAAAAATCTATGTTAAGAAACCAAATTCACACAATTCGTTAATAGATTAACTACAAAATATATTTCAATCTAACAATAAAGACAAAAAAAATTGAAAACATTTTTAGTTATGGGTAGTTTGGGGAGTTCAAGTTTTATGGTGTTGCAGGACGAAAAAGATGGAGGTGCATAAAAAAGCATGCTTGGATTGGTATGGACTATATCAATTGCGACGACAATGAAAATTATAGTAGTAGTGATGTGGTTCAACAATAAAAGGTATTTCAGTCTTTCTCATTATTTTAGGTGTATTTAGTAAATCTATAGGTGTAAGAGGCAATAACCCATATTTTTTGCATTAAAATAAGCCCACTTTAGAACATTCAATATTTGGGCCTTAATATGCTTTTGTGATCAAAACAAACAAAAGAATTTAAGTTTACTTAACTGACATAACAAAATAATAATTGGACCAGCAGTTTGCAAATGTGTTTAATAAATTATCATATATTTAATAATGACTTAATATCTTTTTTGTCATGAATTTGTAGTAACTGTTCAATAATTTTATTCAATGTAATCTTAATATTTTAAAAAAAAAAAGTCAATGTCATCTCTTTCTTTAAAATTATATCATAGCAAAGTGATATATTTTATTTCTGGAAGAATAAAAATGTTTATATAATTATGTGAATTCATCATCCTCTAATAATGTTAAGGTTGGTCTAAAGACAATATATTGACTCATTCTAATAAATATTGGGAGGATATTAAGTAAAAAAAATAGACCAAAGAGATATTAAACCTTTTATAATTTAAATAACTGAACATATAGTATAATTTATTCAAAAATAAATTTCCAACTTAACGAGGGAAGGAAATCTCAACAATAATCAGTTTTTTGACAACTATATTAAATTTTCTATCTCAGCAATAATAAAGTAATTCGGTTGATAAAACATGAAAAATAATAATAATAACTTATATTTGATTAGTTTGAAATTATTATTTTATAGTTTTACGAAAAACTTTTTAAAAGAGTAAAAGCTCATACCCCACTTTCATGAGTATACCTAACAAGAGAAAGAAAGAAAAAAAGTTGTTGATAATTGAGAGCATATATCTGTGATTTGGTATTATTGTGAAAGTAAATAAAGTCTTTTTCAGTGAAACATCACTTTCTGTACCTAATATTCTTATTAAATTATATTCTAAAAGCTTCTAATGTGTTCCACTATCTGTTATGCTTAACCCTTACGATCGACCAACGCCATAAAGAAGCATCATTCATTATTCATTAATAACATCTAAACAATTGTTTTCCAAAAGAAATGGTCCCATGCATGCATAAATTCACTTACTTTCTTCATAACAACTAAAACTGCAACATTTTATATATTTCACAACTTTGAGCCTTTTAGTTTTTATTAAGCTTTCTAATTCCTGTAAGTTCGCGTTCAGATCAAAACAAGATAAGGACTAGATAGTGTTTCTTTCCAAGACTGTTCATTCTCACTCTAATAACATGCTTTATATCAATTAAGAACATGGATATTTTCTTTAGGAAATCCAATTTAAGCGGAAAAATAATTTACTTCAAGAATTAAATTAGGTATTTTTAGTTCAATTTGTAATTTTAATTTATTGTTGTTGCTCTTCAAGCTGTTATTATTATTTTTATAATATTATGATTCCGTCCGGTACCATCGTTAAGAATAACTACCGAATTTTTGAAGTATTGTTCGCTTTAGAATGTTTGAGCTTCGTCACCGTTTTGTCCTTAAAAGGCGTCTCGAAAGGTGAAAAGAGGTAGAAGTATTTAAACTTCGTATGATCTCGACTCCTAAACTAGATGGAACTTATTGGGTGTACCGGAACATTAACCAACAGAAGAATTGAAGAAAATTATGCTTTTTTATACATTTAATATAAATTTAAAACAGCTTTATACATGATGACGTGGGTTTGACCTACAAAACTTCATTGGTAGAGTGTTGTAGTTGAACCGAGAGATCATTGAAAGCGATCTAAGTGTAGTAGAAGGTTTAATGGAAGTTAATAATTTATATGTTGTTATTTGAAACTTCCTTTCATATTCAAAATAATTAATATTTGACAAAACTCATAAAAGTTTGGGGTCACTGGGGTGGTGGTGTGTGACATAATATATGTTATTTAATTAATCATTTCCATGACCTAAAAAGTTGTCTTGTCGCCAACCAAAATAGATGATGTTAAAAACAACTTGCAATCGAAAAAAATGGGAAAATATATACAACATTGTTTGGTAGGGGTTGGTATCTGATTAATAATCCACACCCTTTGTGGATAGGCTATAAGTGACAAACAAAGGAATGCAATTTTTTTAGATGATGGCATTTACATATATAGTGTTTCTAAATAAAAGTGACATTTGATAAGATATGGAGTTTTCAAATAATGCTTATTTTCGTATCCATCCTCGGAAACTGTTGTTGTCTCTTTATTAAGGTATGGTATTCTAGGGCCCTGAGTTGTTCATGGTGTGATGTTGTTTTTAGTAGATTTCTAGGTCTTATATCGTTACAACTTTGGAGTTTAACAACAAAAGATATCTATAGGGAATTAGGTTAATCACACATATGTGTTTTTGATTGTAAAAAGCTAATGGGCAATAATATCCTCATTAGTTTCAATGAAATGTTATTTGGAGATTAAATATAAGTTATGCTGTTATATATGGAATTGTAATCATTCAACACATGTGTTTATTTTGTTTATGTTTGTATTTTTTTTTCAAAACTTCAATGTCATAAATTAATCAATTCAAGTATGTCTTTCCTGCTTAGTAGGTTAGTTTCGGTCGTGTTCTGGTATATCTAATAAATCTCATATCTACTAAGAGTCGAGGTCAAACGCAGATTAAATACTTATTTTTTCTTTCGTCTTCTAATGCATCTTGTAAAGACAAAAATATGATAGAGTTCTACGTTCCAAGACGGACAATACATCGAAAACACGGTAATTATTTCTAACAATGATTGTCGGACTAACTTGGATTGGATCGGATCGGATCAAATCGGGTCAGAAAACCTACAAAGTTACTTTATGTTCAAATCAATAATACCTAATAGATAATAAATATTATAACAATAATTAGGTCAAATGTAATTCCTTGTAAATAATGTCTATTTACAATATCCTAGTCTTTGTCATTCATGAACATAGGTTTTCTAAGTAACAATTAGTTACCTTCATCCTCTATTAATTGTCCTATGCATAATCTCATTCTCAATCTTCTATACATGTTACAAGTTATTAAGTTCATGTAAGGAAATGAGAGTCATGAATTAGGAAAGATTCTTATATATAGTAAAATAAATTCGGCAACTGATAAAAATTAAAGTTTAGTAGTTTTATAAGAAAATTAACATTAAATTATATATACTTCACTTAAATATATTATTTTAATTATTTAAAATTATTAGTTAAAATTTATGTATAAATATGTTTTTTATCCCTTAAACTCTTAGTAAAAATTGGAATTAATGCATTTTCTAAACTTTTGTCCAATTTAATCTCCAATTTTAAAAATATGTGAATTTAGTTTTTTTAACTAAATTTGTTACGTTCACCAGTGTAATAAGGGCTTTTGGCCCCGGTTATTTTTGTCATTCTGACTCGGTTTTAGAACCGAGGCATATTGGAGTGAGGCCAAAAGGGGTGCCTTTTGGCCTCGGTTATCACCCGAGGTCGTAAAAACACTTTTCTGCCTCGGTTGCAGAGGGACCGGAGCCATAGGTTCAACAATATTTTTCTTAATTAAAAATTTCGCAGAGCCTTTGGCCTCGGTTATGGTAAGAACCGAGGTCATATACCCCGTCAGTACCCATCTTGTTGCCCCGGAAGGTTCCGTTGTGGAAGTAATCATTGACACCCGTAGAGACAAAAAACAAGGATTCAGAAATATGCTTCTCTAATTCTTCATTCTCGGTGAACGTC
>Ga0209389_1001089_pt1 | contig 18285 bp, 8 predicted proteins | sample CowpearedBW_FD_187526 | JGI IMG/M metagenome (GOLD analysis project Ga0209389, IMG submission 187526) | Root nodule microbial communities of legume samples collected from California, USA - Cow pea red BW (SPAdes) (version 2) | ecosystem: Host-associated > Plants > Roots > Nodule | place: USA...
GCCCCGTTAACATGCGGGTATCAAAAATACCCGTACCCACGGGTAGCGGGTATCCATTTTTAATATCCATTTCTTATCCATTGCGGGTTTTATCCGCGGATACCCACGGGTACGAATATTTTTGATATCCCTACCCATATCTTTATTGTTGAAAGTATAAATTAAATATTTTTTTTTTCAAAAAATAAAAATCACAACCAAAGAAAACATGATATTGTGAAGTGTACAATACACATTTTTTTCTCCAATATAAAATATTATGAAAGCAATTATAATTATATGAATATCAAATAAGAGTATCAAATAATAAATTGCTAAAGCTCAAATAATTAAATAATGATAAATATGTGTGTTCTAAAAATAAGTTATAAAATAAATGACCAAATAAAAGTTAATACACTACTTTTTTTAGAGTGCCAAAAAACATTAAAGGTGCATTTAAAACGAGGATGGGACAAATATGGAGACAAAGCCGATATATACATGTTCTTCGTTCTCATGCCTAATTTAAAAAATTGAGTATTACTCATACCTATTCTGGTCTGTGCTGGGTGCTGAACAAAATTTGCAGGTTTAAATGTGGGAATAACACCAAAACAAAAACTGCATTAAAAAAAAACACCATATTAGGCCTCAGTTCATATCAGAACCGAAGCAAAAAGCACACATATGACCTCGGGTGAACCAAAACCGAGGCCAAAAGGGGATCGAATTTTAAAAAAACTTGAAAATAAATAGCACATATGGCCTCGGGTGGAACCAAAACTGAGGCCAAAAGGGGATCGAATTTAAAAAAAATGAAAATAAATAGCACATATGGCCTCGGGTGGAACCAAAACCGAAGCAAAAGGCTGGGCTCTATGGCCTCGGGTGCCTTTGAACCGAGGCAGAAGAGGGCTCTATGGCTTCGGTTCTCAACCGTGGCCAAAAGCTATCATCTTTTGGCCTCGCCCCAATATGCTTCGGTTCGGGAACCAGTACAGAATATTAAAAACAACCGCTGCCAAAGCCCCTTCCTGCACTGGTGAATTCTTGAGTAAGATGACCTTAAAATAGAATGAAAATAAGAAAAAAAATTGTGCATATCAATTTTGATTGAAAGCATAGGTGAGTTACAATGGAGGAAAGATGTCTTATTTAAAGATGCATAAGCTCCTTGCACTTCTTTACAAGAAAAAAACTATACCTATACATGTATCGATAATTGTTTAAAAATACTCCTATACATTTATTTATAAGATTAAGAAGAAGAAAAAAAAAATCTTTTTATTCTAATCTTCAAATGTAGAATCTCCACCAATGAAACTCCATTTTTTGCTCTCTTCTTAGACAAGGTTTTGGTGACTGGATGATTTTCATCATCTTCACCTTTCATTTCCTGTTTCTATTTTGTTTCTATGATGAGAACAAACAGTTCTATTAGAAATGCTAAGTAAAGAAATATTATGTTCCTAGCGACAAATTGTATCAAGGCAAAAATAAAATGGCCAAATCATGTATGAAGAAATTGCTACAAACAATAGAGGGACAAATGAAGCTTATAAACAATGCAAAAATCCCCAAAAGCAGTAACAAGTGAGATGTTGGAAGACTCTATTACAAAATAAGTATCCAATAGAAGTTGAGAAGGGAGTAATCTCGTAAAAGATGGCATCAACAAGGATAGTATATCATTGAATTTGAGGAAGAAAAATGATAATCTTTTTAAAGATGAGAATAGCAAAACAAAAAGTCACTTGAAAGATGTGACAAAAAATGAAGGCAGTGAAGATCACTTGACAAAGCAAGCCAAAGATATTCCTATAGTTGATCAATCTTGATGAAAACAAATTGATGCCTTTGTGTAATGTTCTCTAGTTCTCCATTGATTGACAATTGCAACCCCAATCTAGAACTTTTACTACTTGTTATGATATTCCTCATTAGTACAAATAACTAATGATTAATACATTTTTAATAGTTGATGAATAACTACATTTTAACATCTCTTCGTGGAAATGAGAAAATGAGTCTATAATTGGAAAGGAGTTACCACTACAAGAAGAATAAAAAATGGAGAAGAAAGAGAACACAAGGTGGAAAAGCAATGCATAACTAACGTGCATAACTAACGAGTGGAGAAGATGATTGAAGAACATGACATAGATAAAGAGAATGTCTACTTAAAGTGTAAATGAAATGTTTGATTTGTTTACACCGTTTAACATATTAACACATTTATGCTTTTATGTTTGTTGAAAATGCGTTTGAAACGTCAAATAAACTTAACAAAATTTGGTTAAAATGACTAAATCTAAACATTTTAAAAACTGTGAAACTAAATTGGTTCAAAAATTTCAAAAATAGATTAATTCTAATTTTCTAAAAAAAGAATATATTTAACTCCTATAAAATATAAATACTCACTTCATTCCATACAACATAGTACAAACAAATTACAATGCTACAATTAGTCAATTATACTTTGACCTCAAAAAATGTTTTCTGAGCATTAGACATATTTTATGCTTCTTGAAACCCAAGGGATGGACCGTTGTTGCAGGGAATTCCGAGAGTCAATTCTAAATAAATACCTTCTAATATTCCTCCATGTGTTTAGTTTAATTTTTAATTCAATCTAATTGAATATTACTAAATTAGGTTGAAAATTTGTCTTTTGTTTAACAATTTAATCTAATCAAATAACTAAGTTGAATTAGAATAAGTTATATCAGATTAATTATCATGTTAAAGATTTAAAAAAAAAAATCTTATTTTTAATTTTAAAAATACCTTAAATTCAATATTTATAAAACAACAATACAATTCAAAATATAAAATAAACAGTCATTTTAAGATATGTAGTCCCAAAAGAAAAATGTAAGAATGTAATATCTATACAATTATATGCAAAATCGTTCTTTTTATAGCAAAATTATTACACATTTTTTTCTTCTGAAACTGTAATTAAATTAGTTGAATTATGGCTGATGCATGGATTAACCTACTCACACCCTTACTTCCATTCTCGCGTTAGATGATGTTGAATCTTAAAGATTGAAAAAAAAAAATTAAAAAAATAAAAGGTAATTCTCAGTATATATAGTTCGATGCTTAAAGTTTCTGGTTCATAACAAAAACAATGGTTATTTGAAAGAAAAATTATTCACGTAGATGAAAAAGGTTCACCACCATTTAATATACACTTTCATAAATATATAATATAATAAAAAAAGAAATAAAAAGAAAAGACAAGTATGCATATTAAATATAAAAATATAAATAAGATAAAACTAAATGTATGATTACTTTATTGAAAATTGTGACCCCTCATAAAACTCCAAAACCAATGCATGATTAGAAACCCTAGAATATGATATATAATAACAGAAAGTGGCACAAGAATTGTACCCGTGACTCCACATGCTGCCAATTCTGGGTCACGGGTGGAGAAGTTGTGGTTGGTTTTAGAGGTGGTGGCTTTATAAGTGTGCATTGTGGGAATCAGAGATCCAAGAACCAGAAGCAGTGAAACATTGAAGTGATTGTTGAGTTAGAGAGAGATAAAAGATGGAAGCAAGAAAGTGGGTGGCAATGGAAGTTATGGTGTTGATGGTGTTGGGTTGGTGTTGCATGTGGAAAGGTTGCAATGGTTTGAGTCTGTGTGAAATGAATGAAGAGGGATTGGAAGCATGCAAGCCCTCAGTGACTGAACCAAACCCAGTTGATCCATCACCTGAATGCTGCAAAGCCCTCGCTGGTGCTGACTTGAAATGCCTCTGCTCTTACAAGAACTCTTCAACGTTACCTTTTCTTGGAATTGACCCAACTCTTGCCACTTTACTTCCTGCAAAGTGCAATCTCACTCCTCCGGATAATTGCTGAGCTAATTCCCTTTTCTCTTTTTCTTCGTCTTATAATTATCTTTTCTCCACATCACCAAGAGAGAAAAAGGAAAATAATGGTACTTTTTTTTTTTATTTTTTTTTTTAGTTTCTTTTTTGGTTTACAATATTATAAGATGTGTTCTTCCTTTTGGTTGTGTACATTATGAGTTTTATGAGTTTGTGAGTTTAAAAGTTTGAGGTTTGATTCACAAAGGAAAATTTACTCTTTTCAACTATCAACAAAGATTTAAAAAATGAAAGAGATGATTTTGTACTTTAAATTATCCTTCACGGTATGATTCTGATACTAAAGAAATTTGAATAACTTCGTCAAATTTTTACACTTTCCAACTGTGTACAGACATTCAAATAGAGAAAAAAAATTGTTCATTTAATCCTTTGAAAATGTAGATCACTTCAACATAATTCATGTTTAACAACCAAAAAATATCGATAAATTATGTAAAATTATTGTATTCTTTTACCGACACAATGCAAAAAGGTAATCACTAGAGCAAAAATAATCTCTTTAAAATTATGTTACTTTAAGAAGCAACATAAATACGGATAACAAAAAAATAATACTACATAATACTTTATGTCGGTTAACGTGACTACGCTAGTCTAAACATAAACAAATGGGAAAAGAAAGTTCTCTGTGGGTTGCATCTTTATCGGAAAAGAGCCTGAAGATAAATTGAAGGGAGTAAATTTGAGTAAATTCGAAGAGAAAAGATGTGAAATTATTTGAATTAAGGGAGAGATGATAAAAAAAAAAGATTTCAGATAAAATTTGTAAAAATTAATGAATAATGTGATAGATAAAAAAATATTTAATTAAAATTATATTATTATTATATTACATTATATTATATTATTATTATTATTATTATTATTATTATTAATATTAAAAATTAACTTTATTTAAAACTAAATTTTATCCACTTTCATCGCAAATCTCTTCTATGTTGAAGAGAAAGTTAAACAAAAACAAAAGTTTCGACCTTTGTCCGCGGATACAAACACGGTGTAAATGAAAATCAAACACTACAAATTTTTTTTTAAATAATGAATAATTTTAGTGATCAATAATTATTAATAATTATAGTAACCACTAATTTTAAGAATTAAAAATTATTGGTTACTAAAATAGTCACTATTATGAATAAAAAATCATAATTAGTTACTAAATTGTGTTAGACAAATGACATCAAGAAAGGAGTTGAATTTATGCTTTTAAAAAAAATTTCTTGACATCTATACTTAAAAAAATATTATTTTTTTGTTTTATTAATTAAGTGTGTTACCAAAAGCGTAAAAAAAGTAAAGGAAAGAAAAAGTTCACGTAGTAATTTATATTGGTTCGGGTATAACCAACCCTACATCCAGTTCCCAATCACCTCAATGCGAGAATGACAACCCAATTCACTATCTTTAGAGTATTTCAATTATAATCACAATGACCTAGTGAAACATGCAAAAGAAAAATTCTAAATATTGATAAACACCTCTCTTAAGCCCTTTGAAGATATGACAATACCTCTCTTGAATCACACAAGGGATGAAACACCTCCTCTGTACAAAACAAAGGATGAAAATTGCAATTAAAAAATTGGAACACTGTCACCTAGAAAGTAAGAGTACAAAGACAATGTTCAACAATCAGCTCCTTTCACAAGTGAATTTTCTCAACCAACTTGAATAACAAAGGCAAAAACTTAATCAATATTTTCGTGCTTCCACTCAGTAGTAGTGTGTTGTGTTTTTCTCTTTCTCAAATCGGGTTATTTAAAGTTTTACTTGAGTTTTCTTAAAGATAATTCAATTAGTTCAAAAATAAAATCAAATAAATTCAAAGATCAATTTTTATTCTCTACAGGAAAGATGATTTTTAGGAGAATATATAGTTAGAGAATACTTAATTTAAAAATCGGTTTTAATTCAAAAGATATTTTTACTTTTGAAAAACTATAGAAACATAATTTAATTATGTTTTAACCCGATTGTGAAGATAGATGATTTGGCTGATTATTTCTCTTATGCGTCCTCTTTATCCAGAGTGACTTGACACCCTAGATACTTTATATCTTTATCTTGAGCTTCCCTTAATCTTATAGTATTTTTGCTTGAGTATTCATCAAAATCTTTAGCTTCAAAGGTGTAGTGGTGACATCCTTTTTGCTAACATTCTCCCCATTTTTGATGATGATCAAGAAAACATCTATAATGAAAGTAATTGCTTGACTTTGTAGTTAGCTCAAGATTAACACAAGTGGTTAGTGTTGAATAATCATATCATTCATTTAAAGATTTTAAATCACACAGATTAATTCAAACACATTAAGCTCCCCCTATTACAATAACATATATTGCTTCCCCTATTTGTGAGCACCATGTAAACATTCAACACATATAATCATCCAACGCATATTCAAAACAAACATATAGAGTCACTCCCTCTTTTTATTGATGAACATTTAAAAAGGAGTACAATTTAGATGAGACACGTTTTAAACATTTATAAAATCATGCTTTGGAATTAATTCTCAATCATCCCAAATCGTATTTAAATCACGTCATTTGATTACAGACCATAGAGAGATTAAGTGACTATCACAACACACAAAAACATATTTATTTAAGGAGTTACCATCTAAGATACCCAATGGCCTTCTAAGATCATAATACCTATCCCTTGGTAAAGGTTTGGTGAAAATATCTGCTAATTGATGATTGGTATCTATGAATTCAATTATGCAATCTAATATGATCTATAATAAAGTGATGTCTAACCTCTATATGTTTAGTCCTAGAATGCATGATTGGGTTCCTAGTGAGATTGATTACACTAGTACTATCACATTTTAAGGGGATATGATTTAGAAAAATATTATAATCTTCTAATTGATGCTTTATCCACATAATTTGGGCACAACAACTATCGACTGCTATATATTTAGCTTTAGTTGTAGATAGAGTAACACAAGCTTGTTTCTTGGAATGACAACACAAGCTTGTTTCTTAGAATGTCAAGAAACAAGTGAACAACAAAGTAGATGACACATTCTACTTGTACTTTTCCTATCCAGTTTACATCTTCCATAATCTGAATCTTAATATCCTATAAGGCTAGGTTAAGCTCCTAAGGGGTACCATAGGCCAAAGGTTTTAGTTCCTTTCAAATACTTAATTATCCTCTTTACAACAACTAGGTGTGATTCCTTTGGGTTTTTCCTGAAATCTAGCACAAACACACACACACACACACACACATACTATGCATAATGTCTGGTTTACTTGCTGTAAGATAAAGTAGGGAACCGACCATACCTCTGTATTTGGTTTGGCAATCATTTTACCTTGTTCATCTGTATCTAAGTAGCAAGATGTTGCCATACGGGTAGCTGCTTCCATTGCATTTTCTAATTCAAATTTCTTTTGTAGTTCCGTGCAATATTTGGTTTGTGAGATGAAGATGCCTTTGGTGCTTTGATTTATTTGTAATCCTAGGAAGAGGGTAAGTTCACCAATCATGGACATCTCAAATTCACCCTGCATAATCTTAGCAAACTCTTAACAAAGATCATTGTTAGTTGAACCAAATATAATATCATCAACATAGATTTAAACTACAATAATATTTTTCTTAGATTCTTTAGTAAATAAAGTTGGATCTACTTTACCTCATTTGTAGTCATGGCTTACTAGGAAGTTGCTTAGTCTTTCATATTATGATTTGGGTGCTTGTTTCAGTCTATACAGTGCTTTCTTTAGTTTGTAAACATGATTTGGATATTTGTAGTCCTCAAAACCAAGAGGTTGACACACGTAGACCTCTTCTTTGATGTATCCATTTAAAAAAAAACACTTTTTACATCCATTTGATATAGTTTGAATTTCATAATAGATTCGTAAGCTAGTAGAATCCTTATGGCTTCCAATATTGCAATTGGGACATATGTTTCATCATAATCAATTCATTCTTCTTGACTATATCCTTTTGCTACCAATCGTGCCTTATTCTTTGTTAGGTTTCCATGTTCATCTAGCTTATTTCTATAAACCCATTTTGCTCCAATTATTTGCATTGAATTATTTCTTAATACTAGATCCCATACTTCATTTTGTTTATACTGATTCAGTTCTTCTTTCATTGCCTGAATCCAGTATTCATCCTGTAAGGCTTCATCAATGCTATTTGGTTCTCCTTGTGAAACAAAGGCTACATTCATACAAAAGTTATTCATTATTATTCTTGTTGTGATTCTTTGATCTACATTTCAAATAACATTGTCTAGTGAAAGTCCTCTTGGTGTTCGCCATTCTCTAGGAAAATTAGCCATCATGGTTTTGACTACCAAAGGAAATTAATCACTAAAAATTAGCTACCTAGGTTTTAGTTACCAAAATGACTTAGTTTCTAAATTGATATCTAATTAATCAGTGACCAATTATAATTTTTTATTTATAATAGTGACTATTTTAGTAATCAATAATTTTAAATTTTGTAAATTGGTATCTAAATTGGAAATTTTGGATGTAAATGTTGCAGACCAGTACACTTTTAGTCGATTAAAATATAAAACAACAGACCAATTTGTTCTTGAAGCTATAAAAAGTCGATTAAAAAGACAAATTAGTAGGCCAAAATATTAGAGATCACAAATTCAACTCAAACAACAATCTTTTACCTACAAGACTTGTTCTGATTAATGTTTTTAACAAGTATACAACCTTAGATTACACAAGAACGCATTGAATCACACCAAAGATAAAATTGCTTGGTTTTCTTGAGTTTTTAAAGAGTTTCAAAGTGAGTGAGATGAGGGAAATAGAAATGCACAACTGTTTTTATATTGGTTCACTCAATCATAGAGCTACATACAATTTACAAGGACAACCTGAGACTAGTTTCCACTATATTCAAAAGTTTTACAAATCACACACCAAGATTACACTTTTGAATAAAGAAACTCACAAGATATTTTGCTCACAAAAATCTAGACACACACCCTGCAAGAATCACACTTACAGACCTGAAATAACATTAGGCAAACCAACTAGAGGCACAAGAACATCCAAACCTGATGGTGACTGTCCCTAGCCAACCATACATGTGTCCTTCAAGCTACTCACAAGCCAAAATGCCTCCAAGATCAACCAAGTTCTTCAAAACACGAGTTGTAGCCATGTATTGCCGAGAGAGAGCTTTCCAGAGAAGAATGACAAAGTTTCGTGCACAAAAACTCAGATTTGCACCTTTACTCGCGAAAACACAACTTATATAGTCTGGTATAAGTGAAAATAGTCGACTGAATTTCCTGTACAGTGAGCTGATTTCACTTGACTTAAGTGAAATTAGTCGATTGAAAAATAATTCAATTGATTGAATGCATTCTTACCAGAAACTATACACAACAAGCCTTTTAACCTGTTAAAACCCATTTTAACAGATTAAAGACACACTAAGGCACACAAGACATGTAGCCTATGTCATATAGCCTACCAACATGATATAACACAAACACATTGCATTTAACATGTTATTTTCATATTTAATACACTAAAACTTAATCTTCAAGTGGATCTTCATCAATCTTCATCAAACACCTATGATCTTCATGCACATGGCTTTATCAATTCTTTGCTTCAAGTTTGCTTGTGCCAACAAATATAAGAGCTAACTTGATAAATGGACATGATGGTGGTGGTTTCCTAGTTCCTTATGATGTCAAACTATTGAAAGTGAATGATGTTGCTAGATGCATGGACTCGATGAAGATAATGATGGCTAGGTGTATGACCATTATCCATTACTAGAAGAACAATGTTGTTGACAATGCTACTTTTCTCGCAAAGATGCAAGAGTTTGAGTGAAGAAAATCGAGAAGCAAGAATTGGATAGGGAAGGTGTTAAGCACAAACTTAGCATTTCTACTCAGTCCTTGCAGATTGCTCAATGTTGGGAAGAAATAGAGATCTTTCAGGTCAAAGTTTTATTGTTGAAGTAGAAGTTATATATCGCTAATGAGGAGAAGAGCATAAGGTAAAAGGTTAGGGCTACTATGAGAAAAGATGAGAAGACTTAGTCAGATTTATCTAAGAAGATTCAGAAGGTTGAAGTAGATAATATTGATATTTCCAATGTTGGTTTGGAAGGTTATGTCCAAGGCTTCATGAAGGTTATGCGTTAGGCCATGTTCCTTTCTCCTTCTATTGATGTAGGTCCATTTAGTTTATTTAAATATGTTGTTGATGATGAGTTAGTAAATGATTAAGTTTCCCTCAACTATAACTTACGGAGTTGAATACTTGAAAGGTTTGTGATATCAAACTTTGATGCATATTGTTATGTGTTCGATACAATATTTTGATTACCCATTTTTGAGCAATCATTGATTTTGATAATCCTTTATTTTGTGTGATGTGTGTGGCTATTCATTTTGGAACAACGTCATACTTTAATAACTCATTGCATCTTATATGTTTATGATTTCTCATCAAACAATCTCAAATTTAGTAATCATCAAGTATCATCTGATGATTTTGATTGTTCACTTTTGAATAATCTCAGACTTTAGTAATCATCACATGCATTTCCTCCAATTATTTTATGATTGCTCATTTTCGAGCAATCTTGGACTTTGATAAATAGTTCTTAAAAGGTAATGGATAAGGTAAATAAAGAAAAAAACATTTCTAATGATTTTATTCATAGAATGTGACTCATCAAAACCCTCCTTAATGATAAAAATTAAATCAAGGAAAAAGAGTACATTATTCCTTTGTAAAGTTTAATTGTAATACATTTTAAGGCGAGTTGTGTTCCAAGTCCTCAATAAGAGTTTACCATTTAACTCTTCTAACTTGTAAGCTTCATTTTGTACAAAATGAACTATTTGGAATGGTCCTTCCTAGTTGGCTAACTTGCCTTCGTGCTTGTTTATTTTGACATCTCAAAGTTTTTGCATAAGAGGTCTCCTTTATGAAAGAGGCATTCCCTAAGACATGTATTATATCATCGAGTTGGTCAATGATGACGTACCAGTTCGGGATCAATCACACCAACAAGTATACTGATTCGATTGTAGTACCAAGTGTCGTATCCATAGAGATTTGATCCACTTCTATCAAAAACTCATGATGTATTTAAGATTTGTGAAAGATATATGTTTGGTTTTTAGAATGACACATATAAATAAAGTGTGTTGGGATTAGATTTTGTTAGCACAAGCAAGCTTGGAACAAAGAATTGATAAAGCCATGTACATGAAGATCATATGTGTTTGATGAAGATTGATGAAGATCCACTTGAAGATTAAGTTTTTAGTGTGTTAAATCTGGAAATAATATGTTAAATGTAATGTTTTGGTGTTATATCATGTTGGTAGGCTATATGACATAGGTTAGATGTCTTGTTAGCCTTAGTGTGTCTCTTTTAATCTATTAAAATGAGTTTTAATAGGTTAAAAGGCTTGTAGTATATAGTTTCTGGTATGAATGCATTCAATCAGTTGAATTATTTTTCAATCGAATGATTTCACTTAAGTAAAGTGAAATCAGTTGACTGTATGGAAAATTCAATCGAATGATTTAACTTAAACCAGACTATATATGCTGTGTTTTGAGAGTAGAGTGAAGTTTATGAGTTTTTGAGCGTGAAATCTTGTCATTCTTCTCTGGAAAACTCTCTCTGCAATACATAGTTGCACATGAAGTTTGAAGATCTTGGTTGATCTTAGAGGCATTCAGGCTTGTGAGTAGCTTGAAGAACACATGTATGGTTGGCTAGGGAGAGCCACCGTCAGGTTTGGATGTTCTTGTGCCTCTAGTTGTTTTGCCCGATGTGATTTCAGGTCTGTAAGTGTGATTCTTGCAGGGTAATTGTTTGAATTTTTTTGTGTGAGTCAAAAATCTTGTGTGGTTCTTTGTTCAAAAGTCTAATCTTGGTGTTTGATTTGTAAAACTTTTGAATATAGTGGAAACCAGACTCAGGTTGTCCTGGAAAACTGGATGTAGCTCTGTGATTGAGTGAACCAGTATAAAAACAATTGTGGAATTCTCTTTCCCTATTCTCACTCACTTTGAATCACTTTAAAATCTCAAGAAAATCAAGTAATTCACTTCTTGCTGTGTTTTAATGCATTCTTGTGTAATTCGAGGCTGTATAATAGTTAAAAACATTGATTGGAACAAGTCTTGTATGTAAAAGATTGTTGTTTGAGTTAAATCAGCCGATTGATTTATCTTTTTAATCAACTATTTCATAGCTCAAGAACAAATTAGTCTGTTGTTTTATTTTTTAACTGATTGAAAGTGTACTAGTCTGCTGCTTTTACATCCTAACTTTCTGGTCTAATTGATTCAATTGAAAAGAGTTTAAGCTTTTGAAAAAGTTTTTAATAGCCAATTCAACCCCCCCTTCTTGGCTTAAATCACCATTTGAAAACTAACAGATTTCACTCTCTTATTCTTATGCACAGTTATTGTTTCATTGATTTATCATTTATTCATTGTTCCTGGAAGTACACTAATGTAATCTTGGGCTTATTTCTCGGTCACTAAAACCTAAAGACATTCAAACTCAATATGATATCTCACCCTTGATGAATGAACTTTTTGTATTATTGATTAAGACTATTTACTCCAATTGAGTCATATAGGAACATGTTATATATGCAATTGGATCTATAATATGAGTTAGCTTTTGCATAACTCAAGTTATATATGCAACATATGATTGATCCGTTCATCACACTTGACAACACGAATTTAATCGTTAACAGATGAACATATAGTTGAATGAAATTTAAAACAATATAATTCATAAGTTTAGAAGAGCTATATCCAATCCCAACACTTGGAAGTTCAACAACTCATGATGATTCTAACAATTGATCCTAGGAGAAGCTACATCTTCCTCATGTCTACTCTAACTTAAGATTTTACAATAGAAATGGAAGAGAGAGACCTTAGAGAGAGAAACTATAATCTATAATGGAATTCTAGATGAAATGTAGGGGGGATCAACCCCTTAATTCATAGAAAAATTTGGGCTGTTTATAGCTCTAATCATGGTGGCTAAGCATGTGAGCTTTCCTCCAATGGAGGGTTTCCTTGAAGCTTGAGTGTAGTTCTTGCAGTTTGATCACAAAGTTTTCCTTTAATGGTGGGTTTCCTCCATGGGTTGAGCTCCAATTTTGGTGCTTGAGGTTACTTCATGGTGAAGTTTTTCTTCGTGTGGCTTAAGCACCATATATTTTGCTTGAGCTGTGGAGGAAAATTTTGAATCTTCCAAAAATAGCCTTAAGGTTGTTTAAGTCGTGATTCTACAGCTTAGGCCATTTTGCTATGTTTCTCCAAATATTGCATCGTCAAAAATATATTAAATTGCCACACATGATCATATCCAAATGCTTTAAGTCAAATTTTGATTAAAGGAAGTAAAATCCACAAGATATTCAATGAAATCAAACTAGATAAGTGCTAAAATGCATGTGTTAAATAGGTAAAATGAGCACTTATCAGTCTCATTTTTTCAATTTCTTCTTTTATTTGTGCCTTTTTTAGATATATCATGTATGAGTTCTAATTCCTAACTAAAATTGTCATCGTTGTTTCATTCTTCAAAGTTTCATCTTTGTTAAGAGGCTTCTCTAAGCTCGACTAAGATCATGGCATCCGTTCCATATGTTAGTCATAGTGATGAGCTCTTTCGCTAATGATTTTATTTGCATTTGTTAAAGTCTTTAGATGAAGACTAGACAAAATATGTGTTGGTTGAGCTTCAAAGGCGAAAGAGCTCACCATTGTACATTGTGTAGAATGATGTTTGTCGATGAATACTCTTTGCTTCGTTGAGATTGTTAGGCAGAGTATAATTAGTCAAGATGTTGATGACCAACATCATCCAATTTGGTTGCCCAAGATTTATCTGTAGGACGTCCTCGTAGTCCCAACTTGTTGAGGTTAATGTTTCTTGAATGAGGGTTCGATGTTGTTCGACCTTTTTTGGGCTACATAGCTTGGATAGATCATTGACTCTATATTTTTGTTCTCTAGGAATGTTTATGATGTTGAACTTTTCAAATAATGTATCATATTTTACGCAATCTGGTAGTATTTTTGTTGTAACAATTGCTTTGCTTGATAATCTCCATTGATTTGCTCTATGATAAATTGTGGATCACTATGACATTTTGACTACTTCACTCCCATTTCTTAAGCAAGTTTGCTGGATGTGTCAAAGGAAAAATGGATGGAATAGTCAAGAATAATGTTGTCGAGCCCTTCAAGTATTATCATAGTTCGATTGCCTTTTTTGTTTGAGGATTCATTGACGCTTAAAGACCAATCATGTTTTTCACCGAGTTTTGGTAGCTCAACCAAGAAATTGGCCAAGAATTGTGCTTTCATCAAGACCATGACTTTAAAATTTAGCCTGAACTCAGATAACTTGACAGACCATGATGTCATTCTTCCATCAAGTTTTAACTTTTGTAATACTTGTTTGGTTAGGTCATGGGTTCATACTATGATATTAAAGCTGCAAAAATAATGGCTTAGTCTTCGAGCAAAGAATACAAGTGCTAGTGTGAGCCTTTCAATGATTTGATACTGCTCCTCCATTGGATGTAGGGTTCAACTAGTTAAGTAAACCATATTTTGTTTTTCTTTTTCTTCGTATACAAGTACCAAGCTTAAGGTTGAGCTAGATATTAATAAATATAATTTGAGAGTGGAGTCTAGGGATGGGCTTAGTAACATCGACGTGGAAATGATGTCCCTCTTGATGTTTTGAATTACTTTTTCCCAGGTTTCGTGCCATTCAAATTTCTTTGAGCCTTTGAGCAATTTAAAAATGGGTTTTACCTTCTCAACTAATTTGGGAAGAAACATGAAAAATGCAATGAGCTTCCCATTTAGATATTACATCTCTTATAAATTGTTCGGGCTTTCCATGGATGGGTTGTTTCACACTTCTCGGTGTTAACCTCTTTTCCTCTGTAGGTGATCATGATGTCGAGGAGTTTTCCTCCCTCAACACCAAAAAAAAACATTTTTCAGGGTTGAGAGACATGTGTTCTCGAATCGCTTTGAACACTCTTTATAGGTGGGTAAAATGGTCTTTTGTCTTTGATGACTTGATGACCATGTCGTCTATATATTCTTCCATAATGTCGTTTCTGAGTTCCTTGAAGAGTTTATCCATAAGATGTTGGTATGTTGGATCTACGTTCTTTAGACCGAAAGGCATGACGTTGTAAAAAAAGCTAGCACCTTCGGTTATGAAGGCTATGTTGTACTCATCAAATGGGTAAATACTATATGATTGTATTCAAAGTAAGTATCAAGAAAACTGAATAACTAAAAACCAACCTTGTTCTCAACAAGTCGATTTATGTTTAGTAAACAATATGCATCTTTAAGACATGTTTTTTTCAAAAAAGTCTTGATCGATCTAGGATTGATTAGGGCCTAGCCTAAATAAGTAGGATATAGGTTGATCCGGACTTAGATGAATGTGGACTAGCCCCAACTTGACTAAATGTGGGTTTGCCCCAATTCGACTTGACATGGGCCCTAATCGAACTATCTCAACCTTGGCTCAAGACAACTTGGCTAGATTCAGGTCCCTTAAGTCAACTTAACTTGACTCAACCGAGCTCGAACCAATTCGACTAGACCAATCCTAGACCAAATCAACTCGACCTAGTACGAGCATACTCGACTCGACCCAAATTGACTTGGTCTTGATCAAGCTAGGCCAGACTTGTTCTTGATCAGACTAGGACCAACCCAGGCCTAGCCTAACTTCGCTGAACGTGGGTTGGCCCGAACTCAAATGAACGTGCACCCACTCTAGTTCAATTAATTATGGGCTATGTCCGACTTGGCTGGACCTTGTCCCAAAGTAATTTCCTTGATATCGGTTCGAGCCAACTTAACTTGACTTGTGTTCAGACCAACACAACTTAACTTGGTATGGCAATAACACTGCTCGACCTGGGTTATGTCAACTTGGCTTAACTACATTAACTCGACTCAACTTAGGCTCGATTGACTTGGCTTGGCTTTGACCAAGAAAGAATGACTCTTCCTTGAATTAGCTCTACTAGTGCTATTTTACTTAGATTTGACTTGATCTTGCATTTCATAGCTAAAAAATATTTTCCTTTAATATAAATCTGGAAAAAAATGTTGAAAATATAAAATGAAGAAAATCTTGAAGAACATTGACAAAAAATAGTATCAATAAAGATGGATTACAAAAGATAATAAATATTTATATTTTTAATTTTTAATTTTTAATAATTAAGTAACTTTTTAAATTTGGCTATAATTAAAATACTTTATAAAAAGAATCACTAAATTTGAATTACCTCATACAAATAATAAAATTTTTAAAAATAAAATAATTTAAAATAAGATCAATTAAACAACCGTCTTGTATGTATGTAGATTGTCTCCATTAGTAGTGAAGGTCATAAAACTGCTGGTGCTTGTTCTCCAACTTGATGTTCACCAAGTCCGTGATTACACCGTAAAAATAATGTACATAATTTGAATAAACTTCTTTGGTTTTCGTTTAAAAGTTGTGGGTGAGAGTGAGCCAAAGGATGCTTGTAATGATTCACATGAATATGCATCAGCAACACAACTAAAAAAAGTAAAGAAAAATCTAGGTCTAATACCATAAAAAGTTTCTCCATTATTGTAAATAATGTTAATCATACATCTAAATCCTTAATTTATAATAATTCAAAATATAGTATAGAAGAACCAAGTAATGACTAATAATAGAAAATATACCTAATTATAATAATTTATACGTATATATCTAATTACTAAAACTAAATAATATCTTTTAGAAGAGTTATGATCTTCCAAATTTATATATATGTATTACTAACTTGAAAGTCTTGTTCAGAATTTTTGAAATTTAGTTTAACAGAAGCAATTAGTGTTAAAGATGATCAATTATTTGTTAGTTAGGTAGGATTAAGATCAACATAATGTATTAGTAGTAAAAGATATAATCTTTCTAAAAAGTTTAATAATGAATTATTTGTGAATATTTTATTATCTGTAAATATTTTATATGTAAATTATATTGTTTTACGATTTGATGATATTTCTCTTTAATTAAAAAAAAAAAATTATTTTGAAGCGAGTTTCATCCAATTCAATTTTGTTAAGTTATTTACTAAGTTGTTTTCTTATTTAGGAGCAATAAAGAATTATTTGTGAAAAACCTAAATAAACATGTTGTATTTAAGATAAAAAAAATATTCATCACCATATTTTATAGAATTATTAAACAAAAAATATTTAAAGATTAATTACTATACTTTAAAATATTATTTATAAAAAAATTTAATATCTAAAATAATCTTTAGTATAAATAAAAAGTTATAAGAATTTGCAAATTAAAGTCTAAATTGATTTGTAATTATTACTGTCATCTTCTATCATTATTATTATTTTTCATATATCTTTTCAAATTCAAAAAAGTTATTTTTACGACATATTTTGATATTTTAAATCATTGTATTGTTATTTTCCCATTATTACTTGAGAGAGTTGACGCTACCACGCTCTCATAAGCTCCGCGAACTTATGCACATGTTAACCAAACATCTTCAAGTTACTTTGCTTTATTTCCGTTATTTTATTTAAAGTCCCGAAAAAAAGTCTTATACTGTGTGTCTTCCAATTTATAATGTTCATGTCCAGTGACTTTCAGTTTCTGAAGGGTTTTAAATTGCAACCAAGCCCTACATGTTTGAGTATTTTATAATTTTTATTGAACTAACAATATAGTTATGAGTTGAAGATTAAGTAGAAAGAATAGTTCCCAATGTTTTCTTATTCAGCTAACAAGGTAGCGTTTTTGACTTCTTGGTGAGACCCTTCGGTGTATCCACAAGTTTCGGTCCTTTAGATTTTGACTATTCCCCACTTCGAAAGTTCATCACAAGAAAGATATTTCATCCACTAATAAATGTAAAGAAAATAAAACGTAGAGGGGTTTAATCAATTTGTTTCTTTTTTCATCAAACCCATTTTTAAAAAATATTATCCACATAAACTCATTCTTTACTTTAATTAATTCTCAAACTAAGCACATTTACTGCTACATTTCATGAAAAAAATATTATACACTCTCAAATCACATCACATGCTGTGTGATGCAGAACAAAACATGTCAGAATCTGACACAAAGAGCACTGGTTTTGGGCTCAAGAACGCTTTTAGGATCAAATTTTAACTTTGATAAATGGTATAAACAAACATGTTTACTAGGATGAAAACCCTAGCATTAGTAGGTTTATGCATAAATGAAGCATTGGAGAAGGGTTGTTGACCTCTTGAATATTTTAACTTTTTTGTGGACCACTGTGTCTAATAGAACACT
>Ga0209389_1001097_pt1 | contig 18262 bp, 7 predicted proteins | sample CowpearedBW_FD_187526 | JGI IMG/M metagenome (GOLD analysis project Ga0209389, IMG submission 187526) | Root nodule microbial communities of legume samples collected from California, USA - Cow pea red BW (SPAdes) (version 2) | ecosystem: Host-associated > Plants > Roots > Nodule | place: USA...
ATAAATTCGTCCATGTTTTAGTCATGCATATGCAAATACTATTAACAAAAGGAATGTAGCATCAAATTGAATAATGTCAAAGCTAGGGATGTTAAAAAAGGTTAGTTCAGCTGGTTTAGGCTTTTTAATATGTCAAACTCGAACTGTGTCATGTCACTATGATATCTGAAAACCAGTTAGGAGCTTTAACCTGCCAATGGACGAGGTTGGCGGACTGGTCCACTTATCCATTGACTGTAATGCCACATCATTCTTGGTCGCGTACCACATCTCTCGCAACGACATGTTGCCACGACCATGTAGAAGGAGAAGAATAAAGAAGTAAGGTGTTGCTCATAACAATGGTTTCCAATATGCAATGAAATCGAAATCCCCAATTTGCAAAATCCCGAATGAAATCAAAATCCTCAATCCCTAATTTGTTAAATCCCCAATTGCTATTATAAACAAAATGGAATAAGAGGTTACAACATAATGAACAAAGAGATATATAATAGAGTTGTCGTCGATGAGGGATGATAGTCTATCTTGCATTTTCACCTTGTACGTGAGTGTGGGTTGTTTTAGCTAAAGAAGAACAGAAAAAATTTCGTGTGGATTTTTTGGGTTTTTCTCAATGAAGAAGAAGAAGGAGGAGGAGAAGAAGAAGAGAGTGAAAGTAGGGTTTTGTAGTGATTTTCTAGCTGAAGAAGAATAGTTAAAGTCTAGTGAAATGGAGGGAAGAGAAAGGATTTATAAAAGTAAGAAGAAAATGGATTGACGAGTTATAACGGGTTGACCTGCTTTGTAGCATCACATGCCAGACATGACATGTTTAAGAGGACTAGTTAGTTCGTAACATTTAACCCAACCCATCTTTTTTTTCATGGACCGATGGACCGACTCGATGAGCCTAACCCATTTTGATATCCCTAAATTGATTAAATATATAGTTAAATATTTTACATCGATTAAAAGTAAAATAAATTTAGAATCTATAAGTGAGGTTAAATATATTTTGAATAAAGACAAATTTTAATTTTATATCAAAATTAAGGAATTAAAAACACACTTAACATTATATAAGTAGATACAAATATCATTTTTACAATATAAATTTTATCTTCCAAATTCATTTTATAATGTTAAAATAGATTTAAAACTTACCTTTTAAGATTGTATAAAATTATTTATAATGTATTATAATAATATTTATTATTTGTTAAACCCTTTATGTTATATTTATTAAATAATTATTAATACCTAGTGTTGAGTTGTATACACTCGTATAAATCTTAAGTCAAATAAAAATAAAACACATTTATAATAACCGACTTAGTTATAAGATTGAATATTAATTTTGTATTCACACGAGATTTTGTATTGTAAGAAGTTTGCTTGGTGTAATTGCGCGTGGGTACGTGGTAGGGACTAAGCACTTCCTCATAATTTAATTTGAATGAATGGAAATTTCTGTCACTTGTTTGTGACTCAAGGGTCTCAAGCCTTTAATTCAATTAAGATTTTTTGGTGTTGGAAAAACTCATATTTGAAAAGTATGTAGTATTTTAGAAAAAAATAAAAATAAAGACAATTAATGTAATTATATGAAAATATGAATGTGAAAGGTAAAATAAACTAAAGATGATGATATAGATAATGTGCATGTATGTATGATGAGGCGGAGCAAAAGAGAGTGACGCGTAAGGTGAGAGACTCGTCAAAGAGATTCGTTGGGAATGCCACGTGTCGGGAGAACAGAGAGTGGTGGACGAAGACCGAGCTAGCTAAGGTAAGGTTAGCTGACTCCATGGTTGGTTGGTTGGTTGGTTTGGTTGGTTTCTTCCAAAAAGTAAAACATAAAGGAATGGGTAACCCCCATTGCCTGCACCCACACACTCACTTCACACCGCACCACACCACACCGCACCGTAGAAAACCTCTTTCTCTCTCTCACTCTTTCGCTCTCGCTAGGGTTTTCTTCCAATCGCATCTCGAATCTCGATTTCGCTAAGTCATCTCGCGCAATTCTCCATGGAGGTAACACCGTTTCGATTACTCCGCTGTCTACTCTGAATTTTTCTCCTCTCTCTCTCTCTCTCTCTCTTCTATGCCTTGTCCTTTTCGATTAGGAATCTATTTCTCCCGAGACTCTATGATTTGATCTGATTCCTTTATGAGTGCTGGTTTGATTTGTTTCGCTGTGTTCCGAATATTGTAGCGTGACGGCGTGGGTTGATTATTCGATTGGGATTTTATGTCCACAGTTGTTGTTGTCTGTTTGTGTGGATTTCAGCGGGGTGTTGTTTTGTAGGGTGGTGGGATGGAAGGGAATAATATCAGTGATGACAGTAATAAGTCTGAGGCGCATTTGACTTCCGCCGCTGCTTTTGTGGAGGGCGGAATTCAGGACGCTTGTGATGATGCCTGCAGCATATGCCTTGAAGCCTTCTGTGACAGTGATCCTTCCACGGTATGGTGTTAGTTCAATTGTTATGGTTGTGATTAGTGTTGACTGCTTGTAAACCCTATTGATCAGGCTATTCTTATACTCTTCTTGCAGGTTACCAGTTGCAAGCATGAGTTTCATCTTCAGTGCATTCTCGAATGGTATTGTTTTTCGGTTTCGTTAATTCATTATTTTTTAGTTAATCATGGGGATTCATGTTTGATTGGGCTGGTCTGCACTTTGGTGGTAATGATGGGTGTTTCACTTATTACTATTACTTATTATTATAATTATTATTATTATGTTACTATTCTTATTGCTGTGAATCGTTATTGTTAAAGCCGCTGTTATGTTTCTTGATCAGTGATTTGAGTTCCTAAAGTAAGGAATTTGTATGGCTGTATTTTGTGCTGATCTACTTGCAGAAGGTGCTTCTTAATAGAATACTTTGCGTATGTGTTTTTGTCTATTTTGAAGGAAAACATGCGTCTGGTGCTCAATTTAAAATAAGCTGTCATTATCAGCTGAAAGAGAGAGTATCATGAATTTTATGTATAGGATTGAAGTTATTGTTATTTCTCTGAAGTTGGCATGAAGCTTTCACAGGCATGAAAATCCCAGCACTTGAGTATGTCAATGACTCTCGGGGCTTATGTCAACAACCAATTTCATATTGTTCCTTCAATCATTACATCCTCTTTGTTTGAGTCACTTTATTGATCTATAGTTAGTCAAGGTTCTTGGAAAATCAGATGTCATACCCAACAAATTTTATAAACAATAAACCAGTAGGGCCTGAACTTGACTGGTTTACATTTTGATAACTCTTAACACTGTCCAAGTGATAAAAGGAACCTATTAATACTGTCCCAGAATAAAAATTTCAATCATTATTTTATACAGTTCTTACACTTACGTACAAACTTGCTTAGCTACTAGGTCAATTCGTTGTTGTCCTAGTGAAAATTTTCCGAAAGAACAAAGGAAATGTTTTGGGCAATCTTCCAGTCTGTTGTATGAGTTACTGTTTTTTGAAGTGTGTGGATATGGACATTTATAGCATGCTCCTATTAGGCTCACAAATATGTTATGCACGTAATTTCATGTTTCTTCCATGCCTTGTGGCTTATTCTTTAATTTCATGAACATATCCTGGTGAAAAAGAAATGTTGGTATCAAGGGAAAAAAATGGCTAATTCTGTGCCCGTGGCCACAATCAATTGTTACTCAAATCGCTTAACAATCTTTGGAGGAAGACTTTGTATTGAGTTCTAGCTTTTATCTTTTAGGTGTCAAAGAAGCTCCCAGTGCCCCATGTGTTGGCAACCTATCAGTCTCAAAGATCCAACAAGGTTTGTAGTTTTCGCGATGTTCTTAATTCTTGTTTATTTATTAATCTGCTTCTGTCATTATTTGTTTTAGAGATTTATTTACTTGCTTCTCTGCTTTTTGTATTTGCAGCCAAGAATTACTTGAGGCAGTGGAAAGAGAGCGAAACTTTAGGATCAATCCACCTAGAAATGCCACAATATTTCATCATCCAACACTAGGGGATTTCGAGTTACAACATGTTTGTAGTCTACTTATGCTAGTTTGAAAGTATTTTGAAGTGTTATCATGCATTATGTGATTTTTGGGTTCTCGTGCAGTTGCCAGTTGGAGCTAGTGATGCTGATCTTGAAGAGCGTATAATTCAACACTTAGCTGCGGCAGCAGCAATGGGAAGAGCACGCCACATTGCTAGAAGGGAAGGGCAGAGAAATAGGTCATCAGCTCAAGGTCGCCCACACTTTTTAGTTTTTTCAACTCATCCTAATTCGCCTCCCATGGCTCCTACTTCTTCCTCTCCATCTCAGAGAGGAGATGACGAAGCAACTCCTACTATTGCTGTTGCCAATCTGTCTCCAACTCCTGCGACAGGAGAACAATCATCACAACTGACTTTAGTTGCTCCTGTTCAAGCAGACCAGGTTTCTGCTTCTGGATCTGGATCTAGTGCTCTTGGTACAGAACATCAAGGACCATCTTACAACAATAGGTCATTTTCATTTTCGGTTTTGAATCTCTAGATTATTTTTAAATGTTTCTACATTCATAATTGCCTTGTATTCTACATTTAGTAGTTCTCAACTTTTGGGTCTGAAATTCATACAGGAGATCTCCTAATCAGTCATCTCCAAGTAGTCAAGACAGAGCAGGCCCATCAGAATTCCAGTCATTTTCAGAGTCTCTGAAATCTAAACTGAATGCTGTGTCATCAAGGTAGTGGACTTTTGTATGTTGGATGTGGGTCTTGTAAAGTACAATGTTCTGCCATTATAATTTCTATTTTTTCTCGTTTTTTCAGGTACAAGGAGTCAATTTCCAAGAGTACAAGAGGGTGGAAGGAGAGATGGTTTTCTCGTAACAATGCTATGTCTGATATTGGATCTGATGTTAGGCGAGAAGTTAATGCAGGGATTGCAACTGTGTCCCGCATGATGGAACGGCTGGAGACCAGAGACAGTAATAGAAGCAATATTAATTCAGCTCCAAGTAATTTAGAGGATGATTCAGTTCAAGGACCTAATGATCAGGCTTTAACTGGCACTGAAGGGGGCGGTCTTTTGGGAGACAATAACACAAAAGCTTCTTGCGCTGCAGGTTCTAGTTCAAGTTAAGCATATAGAAGGAATTGCAAGAACTGAGATTTGTTCTGTCTAAAAGGTACAATTTTAATTATTCTAAAATTTATTTAATGTGAAGTACTGAAGATACATGTTCTGATCGCACCTTATCAGAACTATTTTTTTTGTAATGTAATTACAGTTCCCCACTCATTCTTCAAAGATTTTACTTCTATTTTCTTGGCTTTCTGTATTTTTAATCTTTGTCTGCATTCTTTCCTATAAAAAAATATATGTTGTCATAACCCCTTGAGGTTTTGCTTTTGAAGCTTTCTGACGGAAGCTAGATATAAATTCTTGTTTAGCGAGGCATGGCAGAGATTTTGTTAGTTCATTTTTGTGGAATTGAATTTCCCTCTCATTAGTCCTAATTATCATTGTGGCATGCACTGGTTGTTTACCTGATTGATTGTTGTTTATAATGTGGTGCTGATGGATGTTTCAATGATATCAGGTAGAAATAGAATTGCCCATTGGGGATGTGAAATTCCATGGATGTGATGCATTGCCTATTGGCTGGCGCAGGCCAGGCAAGTGATAATCCATTGGCCTGCAGAAGAAGACCTACAATTGTGATTTTGGAAATAAAGAACTTGAAAAGGCTGCAGTGATCTCTTTCGTTTGAAACTTAGGAACCTATATATGATTGTATATTCACATTGTAAACTTATTTATAGATATTTCTCAGATAATCTTTACATAAAGTGCTATGTCCTCATCTGTTCCCAAACTCAACGATAATTGGGGGCATTAAGTCATACTCTGAAATTTCTGTTTGATTGTGAAACATGATCAGTAGAGACTTTGCACCATTGTTGTCAAAATTGCTATCATTCTTGCTAGGATAGTCCGATTTAGTGGAAACAAAATGGGCGTTTCTTCCTGCACTTGATCTGCACCTTCCAAGAATTTTTATGAAGTGCTGAAAGTTAAAATCGTATAGGCTTAAATTCTCTTAGGCTGTGGTCTGTCTAGGTTTTGATGTGTTTGCGAGTTGCAAAACCCAAAAATTCTAATTAAAATATGACACCTTTTCTCTTACTCGCTCAAAAACAGTTTTTCAAAGCCACTAGAAGTTTCATTTTGTTCTTCCTTGTTTCGCCCCTCAACCGTATACTTTTCTTTCTGTTGTCTGTCTCTGTGCCTAGAAGCTTCTCATTCCTTGTGGCTTTCTTAAGGTTATTTTATTACTTTATTACGTTTTTAATGCCTGATATCAGTATAATTTTTATATTGCTAATTAATCAGACATAACTATTTTTATGTTTTTTCAAAATTCTTATTGCTTAACCATTTTTTGAATTATAAAATAAATTAAAAACTATTTACCATAAAATTATAAAAAGTATTTATATTTAATTTTATAATAATAATGATAATAATTTTATTATCATAAAAAAAAACATGTACAAGATAAATAAAATTAGAGAAAGAGTTTTTACAGTACAGTTAACTAATATATATATATATATATATATATATATATATATATATATATATATATTAAATTTTCAAATATTCTAAATAAAAAAAATTCATATTATAGTTTGATAGTTAAATATCCATTTTTTTATTATAGTAAAAATTTTATTAAATTACAATTATTTTTAATTATCGAAATAAACTATTTTGTGTAATTTTTAATGTATAAAAAATATTGTATAGTTTATATATAGTTTTTTATTATTTTTTATTTTGTAAATAATTTTTTATTGTAAATAATTATTTGAATTAAAAATATAATCACCTAAAAGAAAAAATTGAAAAAAGACTTGTGTACATTAAAATGTTATTCACTTTATTAATAGTATGATAAAAAAGTATTTAACATATATAATGCAAACCATTTTCTTTTACAACTTATTAGTATTTGTAGAAGTCTCGGAAAAAAGTAATTATTTTTTCAATTTATACTAATGAAATTTACTAGTTTGTATGATGATAGTTTTTTATAATAAAAATATTTTCACATATACATGTTAAATACACATTAGTTTCAGTGATAATAAAAAAAATGTCTTTTTATTGTTTTAAAGTATCTTGGTCATATGATGTATATGGCTTTATTGTCTGCAACCGAAGAAACACCGGTCATCTAGTTCTATTTCTCAATCGTTCTCATTTCAGTTACAGATATTTTGGTTACTCTCTTTTATCAAATATAGATAAAGGGAGGAGATCAGTTTGCAAGGAAAACTCATCAAAAACCTTTCTATCAATTCTTTCTTTTAATGGATTAAAAATACCTACTTTTGAAGAGAGGAACCTATGCTGTCACATATTAGTTATATGAGAAAATTTTTAACTTGAACAAAGGTTCAGTTGACTTAAAATAGGTTGGCAAGTGAATGTATTTTATTTTGGAGAGTTTCAAAGCTTCGTGTATGTCAAGCTAAAGTAAAAAATAAAAAACAGTGTTTAGTTAATAAAACTCACCTTTCTATACCTTCATTTGAGTTGCAATATATATGAATTAATGCTCATGTCATGTTCTCGTTATGAATAATATAAACAAAGTATTAATAGACTGAAATTTAGAAGATACAGTGACTTAAGTTTAGAACTTATATTATGTTATAGTCTCTTCACAACTTATAATTTAGGTTTGAATAACATTAGTATTTCTCTTCAACACCATATTAATCTTTTATCTTTTTAAACTTAGGTATTTTAAAGAGATTTTTTCAATATATTTTATAAATCCTAAAATTTAAGCTTGATCTTGTGTAATTTAGTATAAACCGTGATATTTACGTTTTCTTGAAAGGACGGGGATAAACTTAAAGGATCATTTAGAATCATATTTAATTAGTGATTTGGTGATCTAATTTATTAGTATGGTTCATTTTAGTTTCATGATGATTTCCAATTCTATCAAAAGGTTGATTTTTGTTCTTCAATGATTAAGTAAAGTTCAATTTCTTTTTTTAATTTAGTCTTTTTATTTAAAATTTTGATTCAATTTGCTCTTTATTTTTTTTAAATGATACAATTTTATTATTTTCAATTTGAGACAAAATAAATAATTAAGTTTAATTATAATTTATATACATATATTAAAATAATTTTATAATTAAAATAATTTTATAATTTATACATCAAATCATTTTGTTCAAGTAGTCAAATTATTCTATTTTACACCTCACCTAAATACTTAAATCTTTTATATTTAATAGCATAATTTGATACATAAATTCTATTATTTTTAACATTATATATAAATTATAATTAAGCTTAATTACTAATTTAATCTTAAATTAAAAATAATAAAATTTGATTGTTTTAAAAAATAGGGATTAAATTGAATAAAAATAATAATAAAAAAATCAAAATAAATCCTTTTAGAAGATTAAAAAACTAAATTGAATTCAAAAATAATAAAAAGTCTATTCCAATGAATTAGAGAACTAATATAATAATTAAGTCTTATAATTATAATGACTTTATAGTAGAAGGGCAATTTTTTGAGAATCCATATTGTTCGCATTATATTTTAAGGCGTAAGACTTAATCCTATGGGGTTAAGTCTGAAGTTAGAAAAGACAAATAATTTTTATCAAATGTTAATGTCAAAGTAGTTTGATTTTTTCATGTTATTAACTGACAAGAAATTACAATAAATATAGATTTAATCACTTTCATAAAATTCATTAAATTTAGTATACGACGATATTCAACTAACAGATATTATAAAAATATTCTATACATTATCATTGGATAGAATACCCTTTTAGAACCTTTTCATGTTGAAGTAACTAAAGATAATGACTGGTATTTTAACATACTTTTAATTTGATATATCCATAATTTGTCAAATTATTTTCATTTACCCTTTTAAAATTAATTTAGAATATAGTGGCACCGACAGTTTTTGATGAAATGTGAGAATTGGGATAGAGCACGTGCCAGAAGCACACCACACAACAAAAGATGGTGTCATGTGTTAGTGGAAACAAAAGTGCCCTAAAAATCGCAAAATTCACTATTCGAGTATAAACATTAGGACAAATAAACTTGCAAGTGACTATTGTTAAAATGTTCTTTATGTTATTCATTAAATATATGGTATATATGTATTATGTATAACTTTTAAATTGAATAAACAAAATAATTATGGAGTCAAACTCACTTTAGCGACTCTTTATCCCTCCCAACACGGATTCACTCAATGCAAAGGAAAATACTTACTAATACTAATAATTTGAAAGTATTAATGAAGAAATAAAATAAAAATAGGCCATCTTCATTTATTTCATTTAAAGAAAAAGGAAAAGAGGTTGGGTCGTCCACGACTACTCCTTTCCGAGTCTATGTATTGTTTTTTCACTTAATCTACTACACTTTTAAAATACCTAAATTTTCCTTGTTATACTTTTCTTTTTTTGTATTCTTTTCTATAAAATTCAACAAACTTATCCATGAAAAGTGACAAAAAAAATATGCTATATATAAATAATTTTTTTAATTTAAAAAAAATATTCATTTCCTAGTTTTCTGTATTTAAATTATTCTTACACCGCGATTCACACTTTTTAGGTTTTAATTGTTCTAATTCATTGAATTTAAAATATTCTGATTTTTATTATAATTCAAGACTATTCAACTAACTTATTACGTATAGTGGTATTTGTAATACGTTCAATATACATTCATAAATTTTTATAAATTTTATTATATACAGCAACACAAAATCCAAAATCCTTAAATTTAAAATTTGGAGAAAATATAATTAGAATTTATATCAATTTCATTAAAGAATTCCCAAAATTATAATTTAGATTCATACTAATTTAGGATAATCATAAATTTAATCTAAATATAAATCATAATATGATATTATGAGAATGTACTGTTCGATTTATTTGATTTTCAATATCTCTTTACTATTATATATCTCTATCTTTCTTTTTAGTTTCAAACTCTTTTGATTGCTGATTACGAAAGAATTCAAAGACAAAATCTTAATCTTTTTATTAATTAATGTTCGTCAAATTAACTTTTATTTTATATTTTAAATAATTAAAATAATATATATATAACTTAATATAATAATATATAAATATAATTTTAAAATATGTATAAAAAAATTGTGGAAAAGTCGTGACTCTTCTCACTTATGCAAAGTCTGTCCTTTTCCGTCAATATTAATAATGGATTAAACTTTAATATCACATTTGTGACCTAATCACAGACAACATTCGTCTTGTAGACCTCTTTAACTATATTTTCTTTTTTTAATTCAAATAATATAATAAAAGGTTATGATGGATATTTTTTTTTGAACACTTTTGGGTTTGAAGTGTAGGAATATTTCTAACAATACATAAAGATTACATGGTGAGCAATATTATTATATTATTTTCATGAAATTTTACTTGGATGAATATATATTACTCAAGTCAATATCTGTTATAGGTAATTTTAGGATTTTGTTAACTTGTTCATTCAAGAAAACTTACACGATATAAGTACATACCGTTACTATTATCAAGGTGTTTATACCGTGATAATGTCGTATTGAACTAACAATATGATTTCGGTACTCAACAATAAAGTTATATTTTTTAAGTGATATATAAGAACAATTAATCATTTATAGACACTTAAAGTGGTACTTTGATTTTATACACTATTTATCAGAGAAAATAAGCATATAAGGGAATGATTACATGGGATACCAAGTGGGCACCACCAACATTAACTACACTCTAACAATTTCTTCTTCCTCTTTACTACGTAAATATCTTGCCCCCTCCAACACACCAAAACTCAACCAGTACCTTTTCTTCTCCCTCATCAAATTTTCCAACAACACTGTTTAATGTCAATGTTCCAGCTGGCTACTGGACCCCATTCTAATGCTGTCCGATTCTTCCCTTCTCAACCAATACAAACCCGCCACGTGCCCACCCGCTTCCCAATGCAACCGACACATTCACTCGCGTTAATTTCCTATGCGCTAAATTCTGCCGCCAACTCCCCCATTCCATTTTCACCACCGTTCGTAAAAAAAATAGTAATCACGTTCCACCAGAATAAAACCACCGGATTAAAGAACTAATCACTTTTTAAACTCATCCCAAACACGGCACAGGTTGTGTGATTAGCGTACATGTTATGGTTGAGGTTATTTATCCAACAGACACAAACCAACCTAGGAATCGTACAGTTGCTGCTCCCAGTGAAGTGGTGGTGGTTGGGTTGCTCTCCACCGCATTCCGGCCATGGGTCGCCGCATCAATGGCGCCTCCGACCTCCGCATATTCTGCACCGTTGTCTTTATTCTCTGTGTTTTCCCTCAGGCATTAACGTTGCGAGAGTCTTCTCCCTCGTCACCGACGGCTCAGATTAACTCCAACTCAATCTTAGTCGCTCTTCTGGACTCGCATTACACTGAACTTGCAGAGCTTGTGGAGAAAGCCATGCTGTTGCAGAAGCTAGAGGAAACTGTGGCGGCACACAACATAACAATCTTCGCTCCGACCAACGAAGCTTTGGACCGGAACCTCGACTCTGATTTCAAGCGCTTCCTTCTCGAACCCGCCAATCTTCACTCCCTCCAAACGCTTCTCCTCTCTCACATCATCCCCACCCGAATCGGATTTCAAACCCTATTCCGCCGCGTCACCACCCTCTCCAACCACCAAATCCGTCTCTCCGAAAACCTCACCACCGTCGACCAGGCCCGCGTCACCCACCCGGATGTCCTCGCCCGACCCGACGGCGTCATACACGCCATCGACCGCCTCCTCCTCCCCCGCTCCGTCGAGGACGACTTCAACCGCCGCCGCACTCTCCGTTCCATCTCCGCCGTCAAACCCGAGGGAGCCCCGGAGGTCGACCCGAGAACCCACCGTCTCAAAAAACCTCCCCCGCCGACGAACCCTGGCTCCCCGCCGGCTCTTCCGATCTACGACGCCATGTCTCCGGGACCTTCCCTGGCTCCGGCGCCTGCGCCGGGGCCAGGTGGGCCGCACCACCACTTCAATGGCGAGAAGCAGGTGAAGGATTTCATCCACACGCTCCTCCACTACGGTGGATACAACGAGATGGCGGACATTCTCGTGAATCTAACGTCGTTGGCCGTTGAAATGGGTCGTTTAGTTTCTGAGGGTTACATTCTCACCGTTTTGGCTCCGAACGACGAAGCTATGGCGAAGTTAACGACGGAGCAGTTGAGTGAACCTGGTGCGCCGGAGCGGATAATGTACTATCACATCATACCGGAGTACCAGACTGAAGAGAGCATGTACAATGCGGTTCGAAGGTTCGGGAAGGTTCGTTACGATACTCTGCGGTTGCCGCATAAGGTGGTGGCGCAGGAGGCTGATGGGTCCGTTAAATTCGGGCACGGGGACGGGTCGGCGTATTTGTTCGACCCGGATATTTACACGGATGGTCGGATCTCAGTGCAGGGTATTGATGGGGTTTTGTTTCCGATGGAAGAGGAAGAGGAGGCGGAGCGGGTTAAAACCGCTACCCAGTCGGGTCAACCCGCTGCAAAAGTTGTTGTCAAGCACAGGAGAGGTACGGTCTACTGTTTCCTTTGTTGTTTTTTCCCGTGCTTTTCTCTGGATTAGGAAAAAGGGTAGAGGTGATAGCGATGTCTTTGGCTGGCTGGATTTCATTATTTTTTGTTTTTCCTTTTAAAGGGTTTTCTTTTATTGTGTGGCTGCTTTTGGTTAACCATGTTGATTGGCTCACGTCGTTGTTATTTTTAGTTTTTGCTGTAGAATGGAATGCGGAAAACCCTGTTGAAGTTATGAGTTGGGTTTAGTTTTGGCCTTGTGGGTTCTAGGTAGGACTGGAAGAGTTGAAATTTGTTCAGTATAAGGTTGGTTTCTTTTGGGGGCAGAAAACTAAATTAAGACATGTCTGTCTAGGATATCTCCAATTAGACATTTTGTGTCGGGTTAGTGATTATATGTTTGGTTCCACCCAACATGATTGAATTCACGTTAGATATCATTTAGAATCACGGTATAATTCCAGCTAATATGATTTTAGGTAACTGATTATATAATTTTGGGTATAGAATTGATTTAAAGTTGAAGCAACTTTAAGGAACTTTGGTGTTGTGTTGCATAAAAGTAACCGAGTTTTACTACTAATTTGTTATTAGAATGAAAATATCCATACATAAATCACATCATATCAAAATCAATTCTATCAAAAATCCATGTTTCACACACTCCCAAATTGTTTGATATGATAAATGAAGAATTGATGATTCTTGTTAGACGAATGCAGGGATTGGGAATTGGAACTACACGTTATGATGGGAAGGCTGTATTATTTGCTTGTTGTTACAGTTCATACCATGCCAAACTTTTTTATTTTATCGTTAGATATTTACATGTGTGAGGTGAAGTTTCCTAAAGGTGAAACAGAAGGGTTTTTTAGGAGAAATTAAGTTTGTTTTTGTCTTGACTTTAAATAAGAAAAGGGTTGAGAAAGAGAAACCCAGTGGCGGGGTTAGTGAATGTATTAGAGTTTTCTGAGTTGCCTTTGATGTGACCTTTTAGAGTAGAGCAAAACGTAGCTGTTGCTGGTGAAGATTAAGTCCTACCAAATAGTAAATGTGAAATATGCACAAAATTGTCTTGCCTAGCTTTTGCATCTTCCCAGTCAAAATGGTCATGTGCTATGATGACCATGTATATTTTCATATCTTTCCTTTTAAGCAAAAAAGTGCTTGTGACTCTCTGAGCTCGATCTACATCCTTAACATATCAAAATGTGAATTCTCTTGTCAAATGATTCCTTTGTTTTTCTGGGGTTAAGTTATTTATACATCTCTTTTCACATGCTAATCTAAATAAAGCAACTGTTTGTCCAAGGTTTGGTTATTCATTTTGTCGTAACTTCAATCGTGAAATGTCACATGCAGGAAAATTACTTGAAGCAGCATGCTGGATGCTTGGAACCTTTGGACAACATTCTAGATTCACCTCTTGTCAATGAAGAAGCCCAGGTTTTTCTGGCTTTCCCTAATCCTGCAAAAATGATGTGAGATTTCAACTTGTTATCTCACTCACTCACTAGATAAATTATCTTATTAATAGGATCTTATTCAGTGGAATGGTGACAGCATATATAATTAGGCAAATCAGTTTTCTTTCTACCATATGTCTATTTACACAGTGCTTGCACATGCTTTGATGCAGATCCAGAGGAAATCTGTTCAATGTAAAAAGTCAAAAATGAAGGCCATCTTTTGGTTGAATATGGGATGTTGCCAGCTGCTTTGGGTGTGATTTTCCCACATTTTTGTCCATTTTTTTGTTTTGTGCTTTTGAGTCCTAAACTTCTTCATACCATATAGTGCATGTATGTACTTAGATTCAGCTTCTTCAATTTCATAGGGTTGTTTGTTGTGTTGCTGGGATGAGAAGGTTTTCTGCGACCAATCAGGGAATCTTTCTTTAAGACATGTGCATCATTCAATAAGTAGTTTTACTGAAGAAATGGAAATGCAATAATAAAATGATTCTTTACTGTAATATCACATTCCTTGCCTCGCAACTAATATTTTTCTGTTCTCACTATCTTCCTTTTCTATCTGTATGGGCGAGACCGATCACGATATATATGTCTGTGCTGTAAGTAGCTTTGGCAAGCCATGTTTTCTAATCCAACAAGTTATCATACTTAATATTATTGTAGTGTTAAAATAACAGCTAAAACAAAATACCAAAGTGATTCTTCTCAAAGCGATTCAAAACTCTTTATTAACTCCAAGAAAAGCTGAACATAAGTAGCTGAAGCGCTACTATTTTTTATTGATCTACTTCTATGACATTGTAATACAAAAAAGAAAAAGTTGGAAATGAAAAAATATGTGATTTCTTCATCTCAGAATTATCTCAGAACAAAATAATCTTAGATTATTTTGTACATCATCGATTCTGTGTTTTGCTGACCACTATAATTATTAGAGTATGTTAATGGAAGATTTTCTGAGATCTAAAGAACATTGACATGTAGTTTGTGTGGGAATACTAGAGTTGGTTGAGGGCACAATAACAATGGATACACAGAAAACACAGGTTGAAGCTTTGGACATGAAGGATCTTAAGGAGAATAATTATCTTTTCCAATCGTCCAATCTTGAAAATCATCATTGACAAATACAGGTTAAGGAAATTTGGGATTTGATGAAAAAGAAATTCCAAAGGTTAACATAAAGTTTCAAATTCTTGGATGAAAACAGGAAGTCCGTTTGTGATTTTTCTCGAAAGAGACAAGACATTGTTTAATAATTTTTATTTAAAACATTATAAAAAAACTATATATATATAATATTTATACGGAAGAGATAAATTTTAATATATTTTATAAGTTATTCAGTTTTTTTGTTTCACATAATTTACATTCACTTAAATTTTCAACAATTTTTCAAATGTGAGTCCCAAACGTTTCTAACAGGTTTAGTGTACTCCTACCTTTTGGTTTTGTTTGTCTATTCAATTCCTTTGGTCGGTGTTACTTGTGAGGTTCTTGGTATGCTTTTGTATCCTCGTAATGAAATGAATTATGATCAAGTGTAAAAACTTTAGTTATAATTATGATGTTAAGCTTTTGCATATATTTTGTATGGGATTATTATGTATATTTTGTAAAAGGATTATAGTATCCTATAAATGCTCTACTTTAATTATTATTTATTTTTTGTTGATAAAAAAAGTTTTTAATACATAAATCCATTCACATTGGTACATATCTTGTCTGAATTACCATCAATAAGAATTTCAATACAGGAATCAAATTGTACCTGTGTTATCTGATTCTGAACTTTTCACTATGATACCTCTAATGGATCTTTTACAAGAATTCACAAGAGACATATCACTTATAATACATTAATCAAATCAACATAAGATATTTACACTATATTCGATCCAAAATTTTTAAAAAGGTTTATGTTCTTCTTTTTAATAAATTGTTAAACTTGTTTACATTAAAATATTAGTCACACACTTCTATTTCCAATTTATCTTAAGGTTATATTGTTGTCTAAATATAAAGTTAACATTATATTAAGTAAAGAATAAGTTAAACAGTCTACAAAAAATATCTTCAAGTTAAATTAGTACAATAATTTTAAGGGTTTATATTAAAAATTATATGAATTAAATTATATTTATATTTCATTGATTTTATGTCTCCAATTAGCATCATGTCTCTAAAGTGAATTCTTGCAGAAGACTTAACACACTCAACATGAAACCAATTATCTATTTTTCTCTCATCCAAACACTTCCCAACGCAACAGTGCTACAAGAATTAGATTCTTTTCTTCCGATAATGCTAAAAGAGGAAAATAAAAAGATGATGATAATTATAACAGTTTTCTTATTTAAATCTTTTAAAGATGGATTTTAATTTATGAATAAATTGACTATAATTATAGGAAAAATTAATTCATTTTATCTTTTATTGTCTTTGTCTACACATGATTTTACTAAAGGCATTTATGGAAGGATTATTTACTCGGTTGATCCCATATTGTGGTGGCAGTATGTTTACTTGTTCAAAATAATTTCAATTGCGTCAATTGAAAAATTATCTTAATTAAGTTTCTTAAAAAAATTTATTAACAGCATTAACGATATTAACGATATGTCACTTTAAAAAAAAATTTCTTAAATTTTTTATTATTATTTTTTTTTGTAAAATTATTTTGTTGTCATATGTCAGGCTTCTGGTGTGACAGTAACATTGTTTGTATCAGACAGACATAGCAATGTCACTTGTTATTGTCAAAAATTATTATCTTGATTTCAATTTAATTTCTGTACGTTTCTTTAATTCAATTTAGGTTCTATTTATGTCTCATTGATTAAGTTTTGTTTCAATTTTTTTTGAAAGTAAAGTAAATTGTGTCTCTCCAATGTGAAACCATATTTATTATTTATATAAATGTTACACTTATATATATTTTTTATAAAAAAAATGACTTTTTAACATATTAAAGTATTGTATATTATTAATCCATGTTTTGTTAATCATTTTTTTTTAAAGTAGAACAATATTGTGTCTCTCCAATTTGAGATCAAATTTATTATTTGTATAAATATTATATTAATATTTTTTTAACTAATCATTTCTTTTATCATTAAATTTTAATATAAATATCCGTATTTAATTTTGTAAAAATATTTATACTTAATTAATTTTAATTTTATAAAAAAGAATTGGATTAAAGAATATATATTTTAATTATTAAAAAATTAAGATAAAATTGAATATAAAAAATATATGTAGGAAATCAAAAAGTTATATATAAAAACTAAATTAAAATCAAAATAACAATATTTCACACATTAACACACGAACTAATCAGGAATTATTATTTTCCGACATGTGCCATTCAATAAGTAATTTTACTGAAGAAATGGAAATACAATCTTTACTGTAATATCACATTCCTTGCCTCGCAACTAATATTTTTTTTCTGTTCTCACTTTCTTCCTTTTCTATTGTATGGGCGAGAACACGATATATACGTCTGTGATGTAAGTAGCTTTGGCAAACCATTTTTTCTAATCCAATGAGTTATCATACTTAATCATTATCCAAAGTGATTCTTCCAAGTTTCAAAGGGATTCAAAAGTTTCATTGGTAGATGATGACATAATTCTTTTATAGATTCAGATTAGTGTACGTACAGGTTAATTAATAAAAAGTTTTCTTATTTAAATCTTTTAAAATGGATTTTTAAGTTATGAATAAATTGACCTTATTATTGGAAAAATTAATTCATTTTATCTTTTATTGTCTTTCTCTACGCCTGTTTACTCCAGATGTCTTGAACAGACACAAATACATATAATGCCACTTGGCACAGAGTTAGTACTAGTTACAACATAATATTTTTTAGCTATAATATATGTATATATTAGATATTCCTTATATGAGGAGATATGTTGAAAATATTCAGGAGAAAATTTAAAGAAAAAACCAAATTTAGTTGCAAATTATTTTTACCATATTTAACTAGAAAGATAAAAAAGGAAAAAGGCTCAACCATTTAGAAAAAACCTAAAAAAATGGAAAAAAGAAGAGAGGAAGTATTTTGGGGAAATAGAATCCCAACCACTTGCTTTGAAAAAGGGTAACATAAAAACGGAAGGTGCGTGAGTCTACACGTCATACCTCTGTTTCT
>Ga0209389_1001101_pt1 | contig 18229 bp, 8 predicted proteins | sample CowpearedBW_FD_187526 | JGI IMG/M metagenome (GOLD analysis project Ga0209389, IMG submission 187526) | Root nodule microbial communities of legume samples collected from California, USA - Cow pea red BW (SPAdes) (version 2) | ecosystem: Host-associated > Plants > Roots > Nodule | place: USA...
AAGATTGTGAAGGACTCAAAATCCTAAATTGTGGGATCATAACAAGAATAGTAGATTTTACATTCTACAAAAATTTGACACACACACACACACATATACATATACATACATACATATATATATACACACACACACACACATATGCAAATAACACAAATAATTAAAACAAAAGTGATCACTCTGTCATTACTTCTGCAAGCTTAACTTCATCTTATATAAATGACTCAAATTAAAACAAAATCAAGGGATCTTCATTAGTTCTATCTCCTTTGTGAAGAAAAACCAGAAAAACCGTGAGTGCCATTTGTCGTTAACTGTGATTGCTTTTTGGTGACCAATAAGATGCAAAATCAAAATCGTGCCAGTGGCATGACTTGTAACTACAGTTGCTTTCCAACAAAAAAAGGAGATGTGGAAGAAAAACCATACTGGTGGCATGAGTCCACGAGTGTGAGCGGTTTCTGAATTTCTTAAGGAGAAGAAACTTCTGTAGAAAAACATTGTGTCCTTATATTTCAATTGGGTTTGGGTTTTAATCGGAAACTCATTGACCCAAGAAGTTGAACATGCTTTTGGAAGTGAGCGAACAAGGAGATGTGGAAGAAAAACCATACCACTGTAATGAGTCCATGAGTGTGAGTGGTTTCTGAATTTCTTAAGAAACTTTATGTAGAAAAACATTGTGTCCTTATATTTCAATTGGGTTTGAGTTTTAATCGAAAACTCATTGACCTGAAAAGTTGAACAAGCTTGAAGTATGGCATAAGAGACACCGAAAAAGCTCAGATCTGAACAATTCCACGATTTGCTCAACAATCCCCGTGATTTTACTGTACTAGATCAGATGCAATTTGAATCAAAAGTACTATACAAGACTGTAGAATTGGATGACTTCACGATGTAAAACACAATTTCAGTAACATTGGTGTAGCAATGCCTAAGTTCTTGTAGTCTAAGACAAATGCACTGGCAGGAACAACATATGAAAAACTTTAAGGAGAGATATTTGCTATGGACATTGAAAACACAAATGTTTGCCCCTTCTTCCATTAAATATATGTATGAATCAAGGATAGGTAAATAAGCCAGGACATTTGTTCTCTTATTATACCATAAAATAAAAAGTAAGACTTTATTAGAAGCCACTATGAACACATTCAGTATGAGATTCACATAAAAGATCTAGTAACAATTCAGGAAATCAAGATGCAGAAACTTACCACTTAAGAAACAAATTATTACAAGTTTTAAGAGCAGGAACAATTTAGCAAGTATATATAACAACTTCACGATTAGATCATTAATAAAAGACTGCAGCTCAGACCTAAGCAGAAAGAACAAAAAGGAAAAGCGGACTCACATATTGCAATTACTTTGTAACTCTGGAACCGATAAATTGGGTGTCGCATTTTGAGTAATTGCCTGGTATTTTTGAGCAACTGCTCCAAGCTGACTAATCTGCATACAAAAATAGAATACATATAAGAATAAATAACCATCGTGTACAACACTTTGTCACTGTCTTCGAAACCAATAATCAAAATATATAAGTCTGCTTAACTGAATTCTCCTTAATCTGAACAATACATATCACAAACATAAAAAGTCTCTAAATTCTAAGCCTAAAATATCAGTTGACCATCATAACAAACGTCTTGTATTCATATATTGATACATCATCAGGAAATAAAGTCTCTCTACAATTAATTTTTTATCACAAACCTGAGGTATTAACAGTCGTCTAGGAATGAGCTCTTCATGTCGCCGAGCACAAAATTCCCAAGAGCATATCTGAAAAGGAAATAACAAACAAAATGTCAACTATTTTTGGAAATACAGAAAATATCAGTAATAATGTATGCTGAATTTTAGTTAAAAGCTAAAGGTAATTCTAAGAAAATATCAATAATAATGTTTACTTACTTTTAGTTCAAAGCTAAAGGTAATTCTAAGAAAATATCAATAATAATGTGTAATGACTAGTAGTTAAAATCTAAAGGCAATTCTTCTTATTCACAACCTTCAGGTCTGGAGAAAAAACTATTCGAAGCTGACCATCACGAACAACACGAAGTTGCTCAAAAACACTTTCTTGTATTGCCTTTGCATAATCTAAGACAATCTGTCCAGAGGAATTATGGTATTCTCGAGGCATGTCAACATAAAGGAGCTCTTCCAGAGTACCACTTTCATACTTTATTTTGAAAAGCCTGGGAAGAACCTCGGCAGTTGCTTCTGAAAACACATAAAAACTTCAGAAAGGGGATAATGCAGCATAATCATATTTGTAAACATTTGAAATGCTCAAAAATTCAAAATCACTAACGGTAAGATAGTAGCCGACCAAAACATAATAGGACTGAGTTAAACTGAAAAATTAAAATAAAAACTTACCAAATCCACGGCCAGGTTTGCGATTACATATTTCACAGTGCCATACATCCTGAAAAAATTTAAAAATCAATGTTAGCTAAAACTAACGCTTAGCTTCATGAACTTAACATGGCTGCACCTTGATTCTCGTGTTCAAGACAATAGTAGCTTGACACATAATAATATGGCAATCATAACTATAAAATCAAGATGCAAATAAAGGAAAATAGTAGAATGGAGAATGGACTACAGACATTATTGAATAATCAAGAGACTAACTTAGATGAAGTTATCCAGGCATCAGAAATAGTTTATAAGGTTTTCTCTTGCAGCAGACCTGAGGGAAAACTCCAGTAGTTTGTCTGCCACTTCCATACATGGAAACACACCACTTCTTTTTGGCATTCGGAGCAAAATACTCAGCAACAAACTTCCTCCAGAATTCAATGTTATTATCCTGCATAAAATTAAGTGCAGATGCATCATTAATGAGACAGAAGATATAGATATTTAGAGAAAACACAATATCAAGAATAATTCTCACTTCAGGTCTATGCTGTTGCTGATACATGTAATGGGTCAGCCGCCTAGCACACATTCCAGGTTCATAAGGTGGCTTCACAGGAGACCGCAAATTCTGCTGTTGAAACTGCTGCGGTAGATGGGGTCGTTGTTGAGGCATTGCCTTCAAGAGTTGCTGTTGTTGCTGTTGCTGCTGCTGATGTTGTTGATATTGCAAAAGTCTCTGCTGTTGCAAAAGATGATTCATCTGAGCAGCAGCAGCCTGAGAGGATTGCCTTGACATGTGGAGAAGTTGTTGTTGCTGCTGCTGTTGCTGCTGTTGTTGTTGCTGCTGATGCAAAAACTGCTGATCAGTATGTTGAGGCTCCATTTTTACTGCTGCCATGTTTCTCATTGTTTGAAGCTGCTGTGGTTCCAACTTCACCTGAGCAAGATTCCTTGAGGGCAATTGCTGCTGCTGCTGCCCAAACTGATCGTTGTTTACCTGTGGCTCCAACTTAACCGAGCCAACACCACCCATTCCACCACGAATTGACTGAAAATGCTGTTGCTGCTGAGCGTTCAGAGGAGCAGAGAACTGTTGCATTGATTGTTGACTATGCTGAAAACTCTGAAGTTCGAGTTGCTGGGAATGCTGTTGATCTGACATCATCTGGTTACCAGAAGCATTTGAAAATTGTTGACCCTGACCCTGACCGGATGAACCCGGGTTACCCAAATTCGATTGCAAAGTATTACCAAAATTGATTCCACTGCCAACACCAGACAGCGGATCTGATTCCGCCCCAGCATCAACACCTCCACCGCGCTGGCTACTCCCATGGCCAGCTAGTCCAGAATTCGGAATTCCATTCGGAAAAGACTGATTCAGTAAGGAAGTTACATTAGACATATTACCTATCATGTTCATGTTGTTAAACTGGTTTCGCTGCGCAACCAGCGAAGGGAACGAAGTTTGTGAAGGCACAGGGCCGCCTTGACCCCCCAACATTCCGGAATTCGATCTCAAAAGTGACGGCACAGACTGGGCACCAAGAGGCGTAGGGGGCCCAGGAGGAACCATTCTCTTCACTGTCACTGCCCTTTCAAAACCTAAGCCCAATAATTACCACAATAAAACCCTCTCACACTCAAACCACACAACGTTTCATTTCAACCCAAAGTCCAAGCCCTTGCTGCGCTTCCGAAACAAACTCAAACATTGAAATGTGCACTCTCCAAACACCTTCCGCATGAGTCTGCACAACACACCAATTTTCAGATCCAAATCATAAACAACAGTCAACAAAACACCACCCGGTAACAATTAGCATAAATAAATAAACAAACAAAGTAATACAGTAAATCACACTAAATACCGAAATCTTCAAACAAAATAACAAATTAGAGCTTCTCCCTCAACCAAGTCGTAATTGAAAAAGAATTATATCAACACATAAAAAGAAACTTCACTTAATTTAATCAAACTAAAATGCGCGGTTGAATTTAAAAGAAAAAAAAAATAAAAGAAAAGAAAACAGCAACGAAATAAAAAGGGGTCGGTCGAGCCCTAGGTGGAGCGAATCAACGATCCACAACTCAGAAGAAAGGAGGCGAGTTGAACTCAGAAGAACCTACCGAGTTGAAACCGAAGAGAAAACAGTTCTGAGAGGAAAAAAATGAGAACGGAATGGAAAAAGAATTTGAATTGTGCCGATAAATATGGAGAGTTGAGTTGAGTTAAGCTGAGTATAGCCGAGTAGAGCTGAGTTGAGTTGAGTTGGTCCTTTGTTTCTAGGGTTTCTCCTTCCTCTTCTCGTTGTTGCTCAGTGAAGGGCCCTACTGTGTTCTCACGCTTAGGTCCTTTCTAGAGAGAGAAAGTAGAGAGAGATTGGTGTGTTGCTGCGGACGTCAAGAGTGTATTCGATCTGATTGAATTTTTCTTCTCTCTCTTTCCTTTTTCTTCCTTTCTTTCGTTTTCTGTTTCTTTCTTCTTTATAATATTTAGTTCGAGCACACTCAAGTCAAATCTTATTCTTCCATTTGCCCTCTCTCTTTCTCTGTTTTCTACATGAACCATGCTTTGCCGTCCATCCCAACCATCATCTCGCTCTTCATCACCATATATTTTTCGCTTTATATATTATACTATAAAAATATTATATAGATAAAAAATATTATGAAAAATAAAAGTTTGAGTGAACATCCTTTTATTATCTCTTCAAAGTTAGCTTAAGTTTTATTTTACCATAAATTTAAAAGTCATCTTTTATCTCATAGTTTAAAATAGTTTGTTTTTAGAATCTAATTGAATACAGATTTTCAAAAGCATTTACATAAATAGATGTTAAACTAAAGAATCATTTATATCTTTAATATATTATTCATATTCGTATGTTTAACTCTAAATGTAAAAGATCTAAAAACCTATATATATTAACACTCTCACCATAATTTTAAAAGGGAAGTTTTAAAAGCTTATATATTAACCCTTTAATGGACTAATCTTCGCTGCATTTAATGCTTCATGTTATACATTTGTTTATTATACTTATATACTTATTATCTTTTTATATTTTTAAGGTTAAAATACTTTTTTTTTTTCAATTTTTGTTAATTTTTGTAAAATAAGTCCTAATTTTGATTTCTTGTTCAAATAGGTCCCAATTTTTGTCAATTTTGTTCAATTAAGTCCTTTTTTGCTAACACTATTTAAATTATTAACAACCATGAACAGTAACTATCACGTGTCACTTTGTGGTTTTTTTGAATTTTTTTGAATTTTTTTATTTTTTTAAATGTCCACGTGTCAATCCAGCAGCGTGTCACGTGTCAAAGTCAATGTTCTATATTCAATTTGGTCCCTATATTTGTTATTTTTCTTTAATTTAGTCCAAATTTTTGTTAACATGAACCAATTTGGTCTCTCTCCAAATTGAAACCAAATTTAATTTTTATATTAAAATTCACATTTTTTATTAAATATTTTTATATAATATATTAAAATTCACATCATTATAACTCTGATATAAAAATTAAATTTGGTCACATCTTCGATAGGGACAAAATTGGTCAAATTTTAAACAAAATTGGGACTAAATTGAACAAAAATAAAAAATATAGGGACCAAATTGAATATAAAACATTGACTTTGACACATGACACGCTATTGGATTGACAGGTGGGCATTTAAAAAAAATTAAAAAAAAATCAAAAAAAAAATATAAAGTGACACGTGACAGTCACTGTTCATGGCCGTTAATGATTTAAACGGTGTTAGCAAGAAAGGACCCAATTGAACAAAATTGACAAAAATTGGGACCAAAAGGGTATTTTAACCTATTTTTAATAATCAAAGTACTATAATGTCATTTGGAGATAGAATATTAATGGGTTAAATATATTTTTAGTCCCTAAATTTTAATGAGATCCATGTTTTAAATTTTGATATAGTTTAGTTCTCAAACTTTAAAAATAAATATATATAGTCATTTTGATCCAATTGCATTAAATTTTTTGACGTGTCAAATAATTTCAGGATGACGTTTGAGATGTTTATATGTTTGACACGTTCCAACTCCAATGTCATCTTGGAACACTATTTAAGTCCAAAAAAATTAACATTAATAGGTTAAAAGAACTATATTCATTAATTTTTAAAGTTTGGGGATCAAACAATATCAAAGTTTGGGACAGAAAAGAATTACAATTTCATGTCAAAGTTTAGAGACTAAAAGCACATTTAACCCAATATTATTTAGTTTGTGTTCATAGTTAGTGTAAAGTTATTTTCTTATTAACATGCAAAACTCATTTTATAATGCTTAAAGGATCATTAATAACTTTCAAAAGATATTTATTTTTTGGTAAAAACATCAATAGTTTATTTGGTTTTGAAAGCTTCCAAATATATTTTAAATTTAAATGTCTCATATTTTTATGTCATGAATATTTTTCATCCTCTTTGGAAAAGCAAGTAAGTGAGCTTCTGCCTACAAAGACTTAACAGATCAATCTTATAGAGGTTATTCTTTCATTTCACACTAAAGATGGTGTGACCTTCTGATGTGACCCCAATAAGGCTTATAGCATTTGGCCAATGTCTAGGCCATTTGTTTTAAATTCTTTATTTCTTTTATTAAATAAATGTTTGTCTAATTTGGTTAATTTCAAGTGCAGTCCAAATTTCTGCATCAGCGCATCATGGATATTGGTGTGTGATAAGCCTGCTTTGTTAGGCCAGAATGTTGGAACTGTCACGGCCCAATTTTCCTTCAGCCTCTGCCAACCCAAATTCACTTTTGTGTGGCAACATCTTCACGCTCCACCTTCACACTCCTGCAAGTGACAGTCTGCACCTCTTCATGTGTAACCCCAATTTTGTTGCAGCCAACATCCTGCTTTTATTAGGCCGAGCCCAATTCTTCAAAGCCTCTGCATGACCAATAACACAAAAGGGAAACACGTGCAGCCCATTCTCTCTCCAAACACTCCGCTAGGGTTCATGAGAGAAAGCCCTCTCTTCCCCTGAAACGCGCCTCCTTGTTAGGGTTTCAGTCACCAGCATCGCATGAACCATCAATCCTTTGCCAGCGTGTTCTTCTTCCGTCAAACACGTCGTTCCTTAGATTTTAGGGATTGATGACCGAACTGTTTTCCCTCTGGTGCGCTGTTAGGATGTTAGATAGCGTTTTCTTCTTTCTTTCCATTCTCCGGTTGCCTCTCTTCTATAAAGGGCAAGCCATTATTTGTAAACACCCAACTTTAATGAATGTTAAATTCGGTTGAGATCACTCCCACCGTTGATCTTAGCTCCCATTTCCCTTTAGATGAGGATTTCTCCTCCCAGGGTTACTAGACCGGTGAGATACGAGAGCAATATGAGTGTTAAACTCCAAATCCAAGTCTTCTGTTGCGTTTCCCTCGTGTAACATCCCTAAAGAATATTACTGATATAAAATAAATAATATTCGAAATTTCATTAAATTCCACATTGAATATGAAGTATTTCCCAAAAAAAAACATGAGAAATTTAAAACTTTAAATATACGAGTTATATAAAACCAGGAGTCCAAAATTCATAAACCTGAAATAGAAGTTAATGGCTCCTGCCAAGTTTACATAATCTTCACAAGGATAAAATAATAAACAAAATACATATGTATCTACATAATATCCCATGCTAGCCCTCGCTCTGAGTCTAAGCATCTCCTGGCCCACCTGTCACATCATCTGCTCCGGATAACAAGTTACCCGATCATCGCCACACACACAGAGAAAGGGTGAGCTATGCACAACATATATATATAAAGAAACATGAGTATAAATATGTTTCCCAACCCAAAATAACATAACTAATTTCATATTTCATAATCACCCAACCATGACCTCATAGTCCGTCATGAGTCATATGCATGAACTAGGTCTTGGGACTTCCCTGTGCTCCCACGAAACTGACTCATTCGTGGTCCAACCCTATGAGCATACCTCGCTCATAGTCCTGCCCTACAAACTCCTCGTCTGTAGTAAAAACATCCAAGTCTCACACTTGGACCCTGGCACGCACGCAATCACCATACTATGGACTCCTCGCCCAATAGTAGCCGACGGGAACATCACAGTTCCTTGCCCATCGTGCGCCCGACACATGCAATCACCATACTAAGGACACCTCGCCCATTAGTAGCCGACGGGAACTCAACCAGTTCCATGCCCATCATGTGTCCAACCACCGAGCACGTCCCAAACCCCTAATGGACTTAATCCTTCAAGCCAACACACCACACACATGCATATACATACCTACCTTGGTATAAACATCCAAAACCCACTCACAAGCACATGAAAACACAATAATTCACATAAACTCGCTTAGGCTGGGGACCTCTCGCCCAAGCTAAGCCCACTGCTTCGCTTAGGTTAGTTCGCCTCGCCTGGGCGAGCTCTGATCAACCACAATTTCACGTTATCTCGCTTAGGCGAGATTTCCTCGCTTGGGCGAGTTGTACCATCGCTCAAAGCAACACCCTCCCCTCGCCTAGACGAGGAACCACTTAACCATGTCATTTCACATCGCGACCTCGCTCAAGCGAATGTCTCTCGCCTGAGCGAGACAGAGTCGCTCAAAACACCAATACTTCTCGCCTGGGCGAGATATCGCGCTCAAAAGCACTCAAGTTTCCTCGCGACCTCGCTTAGGCGGGCTGTTCCTCGCCTGAGCAAGACTGAGTCGCTCAACATCAAACCAAGGTCGCCTGGGCGAGCAGCGCGACCCCACATCAGACGTGAGGTTCTGCAACTCTCGCCTAGACGAGATAGACTCGCTTGGGCGAGACTTGCAGAGTTCCCTCACTGTCACACACGGATTTTACCCAAAACAGTGTCAAACCATACCCAAAAACATACCACAAAACATGCAATCGATACCAATGTTATTGTAATGGCAATTAGCACCCAAAACCATACTTTCCACACAAAATTGGCAACCACATTCGAACATACAATCACCAACAACCTGAAAGGTCAAAACCCTTCTCCCGCAACACATTACCCACACATGATCATGCATCCAAACTCAAATACCCCAATTCCCAACCACAATACATCAGGTACGAATTTTTCCCAATCAAACATGACCCAATTGGAAACTCAAAGTCATACCACAAAACAAATTATTGACATACGCAAAGTACAACTCCCCTAACCTGGATTGAGTGCTCAACAATTGTGAAGACAGAACCCCCTTCCCTTTACCTAATTTTTGGCTTTTATAGGTGCCTTTAAGGTGGGTATTAAAATAAAACGAGTTTTGCTTAAGTGTGGGCTTAATGGCTATTCAAGCCCCTTAATATTTTTTCAACACCCAATGATTACCCTTCTGCTAGGTTTTCTTTGTCCTTTCACATTCATATCACAACTAATAGTTAGCAAAAATAAATCTTTTTCTTTGCCCACCAAGGTTTGAACCCGTGATCTCCCACTCATAAGGCCATAACACAACCACTATGCCAAATCCCATTTGGTGATACTCACAAATCAACAATATCTTATAATACTAATCACATACTCATACATATCCTTAAAAATCAATAACAAAAACAATCACACATAACTGGCATACATAGGACTCAAACCTAAGTCTTCTCACACAATCAAAGTACTCTCAACCACATAAGCTAGCACTTTTCCACATCACATTAAACAACAATTAATGCCATAAAGGCGGCTTCTACCCGCATTTATTAATTAATTAATTATTTAATTAATTTTCCCGGGTCTTACACCTCGCACTCTGCGAGTTTCAATCGGTAGAATGCCGATTGAAGAGGCTTTTCGACGAGTACCGCGACGGAGGAGCCTCATCACCTTCTAATGGATCCTTCATCACACATGATGATATAGAGGTCCTCCCTAGAAGAGTTACAAGAAGCATGACAAGAGGGGAGACTTCTAATCAATGGCGGATCTTGACTAAAAATGTTGGAGGGGCCAAAGTAATATAAATTTGAGATCATTAGATTTGATCATTAGTATAATGATTCAAAAATAGTTTCTCTACTAAACAATTTGATCATTAGTATAATACTTCAAAATATGTGAAGAAATAGAATATATATTGTTTTCATCAATAGTTTCTTTTTTTATCACTTTTAAACAATGAATTTATTCTTTATTAATATACTTTTTTGTAAATAATATTAAAAAATAATTTATCATAATTTAATAAAAATTGAGGTACGTAATTATTAAAAGAAAAATATATTATAGTTAAGTCACAACTAAAAATCGGTTATGAAAAAACACATGATATATTTTTTTTCTATATTCATAAAAAAATGAATAGACAAAAAGCTAATGAGATAAAAAATAATGTTTTCGTTATCAAGTGAGACAAAAGACAGGAAAGGAAGAGGATAAATGAGAGTACGAGATGATTACAATTTGTGAAAAAACTAAAAAAACAATAAGAAGGAAAATAAAGTTATCTTAATAAATATTTGGTTTAATTACTCTTTTGATTCATGTTTTCCTTTAAAAATGTTAAGTTGATCTAGTTTTTTAGTCTCAATTTGATCCTGTTTTTTTTAAAAACTAATGCAATTTGGTCTTTTACGATATTTTTTTTTAAATTTCTTGAAACGGATCAATGATTATTTCATTAAAATTAAAACTCATAATATGGATGGTTTGCTTTGTTAATATAATTAATATAATCCTAGTGTCAATTTTTTGACAAAAACAAAGACCAAAAGAGAAATTAAACCTAAATATTTTTATTCTTTATTATTATTAACATTAAATGTTGTGCTTTATAAAAAAAATACACAATTTAGTTTTCATCAAATTTTAAAATATACTACCTACAGTTTTAAAAATTTAATAAATTTTCAATATATTTATAATATATATATATATATATATATATATATATATAATATATATATATATATATATATATATAGTTAAAAAAAATTCAAAATTTGAGGGAGGGGGGCATGGCGCGTTCCTGCCCTCAAGAACATTCGCCCCTACTTCTAATCCTTCTACTATTTCTTTGTTTACCATTTCATTATGTTGAGTTTACCTAAGTTGATTTGGTTGACTTGTTGACTAGACTTGACTTGACTTCAATTGACATGTTGACTTGTGTTCTTTGTTTGTTTTGTAGATTGAGCTTAATTAGAAGAGGATGAACACTAACTAAAGTAAATTAGAGCATGTCTACATGACAAGGTCAAGGTGGCACATATGATGTGGAGGAGAGAGAAAAGCATAAAGCAACATATACCACCATGGTACATGTACCTTTGGCCCTCTAAGCATGTGGGAGGCGAAATCAACATAGAGACTTTCATTTCTATACCAAAATATGTCTCATTTTAACCTAATTTTTGACCTAGTTTCTATAAGTTAGACTTTAGTATTTGTAGTGATGCCCTTTGTAACATTTCCTTGCAAAGAGACTCCTCATGCTCACCTATTTAAGGGGATCTCTTAGCCTTGTTTTTTAGAGTCTTGTTTAGTTCATTTACATGTCCATAATTTCATTAGAAGTAATCTTAAAAATTTTGCATATTTTTTTAAGTTGAGAGCATGAAAATCGTGAGCATGAACTACAAGAAAAACATAAGATAACAACTAATTTAGAGAAAACTAATAATTAGTCATTATATTGACTAAGTTAGAAAGACCATTTTACAAATTAAAAATTATTGGCATCTAGAGACTATTTAGATGCCAATAATTTTTAGTTTATAAAACAATCTCTCTAACTCAGTTAATATAATGACTAATTATCTTTTGTCTTTAAATTGGTTGTTATTTAATGGTTTTCTTATAGTGATGTTGCTTGTTCTTCTTAGTTTGAATTCTTCTTTTTCTATTTAGAACTTTAGCAAAAGTACAAAACAATTTTTTTTAGTTTATAGGTGCAGGCCAAGAGCTTATAAACACTCTTCCTTTAAGTTTTAATTGAACCTCTTGTTAGAACATGTAACACATATTGCTAGTTAGTTTTGGAGTTGAATTTGAGCAAAATTTTTTAATTGTTCTTAAAATTGATTTAGGGTAGGATAGGGGGAGCAGTGAGAGTGGATGATGGAAGGGAATCTTCAATTTTCATTGGAACATTTATTCAGCAAGTGCACTGGTTCGTTTGTAGTACAATAAGGTTGTATCCACAAAGATTTGGTTTGATAAAATAGTAATCTATGATCTATTTAAACTTGTAATAAACAATGATAAAGGTTTGACAATTTTGAAAATAATTTTGAATAAAAATAAAGATAATTGTGTTACTTAAGATGTTGTGATTGAACTTGGCTTCTTTCACTTAATTGCATTACCCTTGATTCTCTATAAATTATGTTATTTACATTAATGTTCCTTGAAGACTCTTCAATGTAATTCTAAACCAATTCCCGAAGTATTAGAACCTAAGGTTATCAAACCCAGTGTGATCCCTCTCCCCTAGTTGAATAACTCCTTGCATTATTGAACAAGACTCTTTTAACCAACTAAAATCATAGGTTCATTCCTAACATCTACCAAGCTTTGGGAAATTTGATTGGATCTAAGCTCTAAATTAGTTCCCACTACATTTAAGCTGATGAAGTATGATGATTGATCAAGTCATCAAATAAATAAAAGCAAATCAAATAACCAACACATAAAGTAAGAACATAATATATATTGAATAAAGTGTAGTACAAAGAGTTAGAGAAGTTACATCCAATCCCAACTAGGAAGAAGTTAGATACTCATAATGATCTCTAATGCAAATAAATGGAGTTGTTTTCGTCCTCGTATGGCTATCTATAAAGATATTATAATATGTGCCTAATAACTATACTAAGTCTCTCTATAAACCAATGTACAAAATCAACATATTAATAACAAAGGCATGCTCTATTTTTATAGAAAATTCAAGTGTTGCTTCAGCTCCCATAATGTTGGTTAGCCATGAGGTTTCCTCCCTCAGTGGTTTCCTCCATGTTTGGGCTTCTAACTTAGTGTTACAACAATGGAGCTTTCCTTCCTAGTGGGTTTTCTTTTGAGGATCCGCTATCAATCTAGAGCTTGAGGTTTCCTTGCAGTGAATGTTTCTTCATGTGTGGCTTAGCGCCAATTTCGTTTCTCAATCGTAGGACTTGCATTTGAATGTTCATAAACCGCCTTACAAGGCTTAGCATCAACTTTGGGACTTTACGCCAACTTCTTAATTTCCTTCACTCTACATTCAAAAACAACACAAACATATCAATTTCCAGATTTTATAACTTTTTTACTCCTTATTATGTATTTTAAGTTAAAAGGGGTTGTTTTGCTAGGGTTTATATCAAAATTGAACAGGATAAGTGTCTAAATGATATGTATTTAAGTAAACTAGACAATTATCAAGCATCGAAATGCGTTGAAGCACAATAGTTGAGTGGACATCTAGGGGTGAAACACTATTTTGGTGCGGGTCGTGAGAGCGGTACCAAATTGAGGCAAGAACCCTCTTCACATATAATCAAATACCATCCCACTAGTGACATCCTAGGTGATCCCAAGAAAGGAGTCACAATAAGATCAAAGCTAAAAAATTATGAAGCAATGATATCTCAAATTGAGCTTAGAAATGTGGATGAAGCTTTAGAAGATGAAAATTGGATACAAGCTATGAAGGAGGAGCTAGACCAATTTGAAAAGAATGATTTCTAGAAACTGGTGAGTCCTCCCCAAAGTAAAAGCATCATTAGAGCAAAATGGGTATACATAAATAAGCTTGATGAGCAAGGTAAAGTTGTGAGAAATAAGGCTAGATTATTAGGCAAAGGTTACTCTCAACATGAAGGTATTTATTGGTGCAAAATGGCTCTAGAAGAGTGGTTGAATAGAGCCTTGCGAAGCCGTGTTGAACCAAGTTATGATCGTTGAAGCTATTGGTTGCAACAAGGTCAAAAGTTATTTCTACCCAAAATGAGAGTTTGCATACACTAATACTTGGGTGATTGAGATGCTATTTTATAGAGAAAATTTCCCTAAAGAGTTAGTTGGCTAAAAAGTGGAGTATAACGAGACATGCCATAAATATAGAAGATGGTTCAAAGGATCACATCATTGAATATAGAAGATATGTTACCATTTGTTGGCAAGTATACTTTCAATCTACCTCATCTGTTGTTTATGAACCTAATCAAGACTCTAAAGAAGTTGGGTAATGAGATTATTAGTGTACCATACATTATACTAGTCAATCACCTACTATGGTATCAGAGATGTATCAAAAGTTCTTTAAGACTAAGAAGAATGTTGGAGATGAGTTGATCAATAAAGCTATATGTCTTATGAAGTAACATATGTTCACCATGAATAATCTAAGGATCATGCACTTGGATTATCCTTGGAGAAAGGTGTAGTCCAATTGCTCAACCTAAACAAATTGAAACAACATCGTTTAAACAATTTAGAGCCACCTTGATGTGATCCCAATAAGCCTAAGCTCAAATGCATCAACAAGCCCAAGCCCACCTCGAGGCCCAATCACTAGAAGCATGATGAAAAAGATCCATATGGGCATCTCACAAGATGATCAAGTCAATCATGGGCTTTTCACTTTATTCACATGGGCCAAATAAATCTACAAAATATGAGTTGATGCATGGAAGGTCGTAGATTAAATTTAAATTGGGCCATTGTTTAGGCTTTGCTTTCAATAAAAAGCTAGAACACTTTTGGATCAATTGGGTCGAGCCCAATTTGCTATCTTGGCTGAGGATCATTAGCTTCTCTACATTTGGATGCAAGCAAAGCATAAGCAAAGCAAGCAGAATGTGATGGTAACATGAAGCGTGTGACTTGGGCAAGGAGAGTGTGACATGCCACTTGGCATCATCAAGGCTCATCTTCTACATTACATGGTCTCCAATCAAGCTTCTCCTCCAAGCTACATTTACATTTCATCTTTGTTGCATTTCCTTCTCATTTGGTCGGCCATGTGCCTATAAATAGAGCCATTCAACTATTGTAATGGTTACTCTTGAGTTGCTAATAGATATTAGTGTTGAGATCACTCCACACTTCTATTAATTTGAGAGCATACATGGTTGTCCTTCTCCTTCATCTCCTCTAGCCACCTTTCACACCATAGCACCACTTCTACTCTTTATCTTCACCAAAAACCTCCATTACTGAGAGCTCTTCTTGTTCATATCTTCATTTCCACTGCACTTCATCTACTTCTTGGTGTCTTCCATGGATTTCCTTCCACTTCTCCATCAAGGACATCCACCACACCTTATGTTGGAGTTATTGAGTGCTTTTCTTTTATGGAGGATAGTTTGAATTCTAGCGGATGCTCAAAACAAAAGATAAGCAAAAAATGCCAAAAAAATGAGAGATTTGATATCTTTTCTCCTTCACCAAAGCATTATGTTAGTACTATTTTAAACGATGAAGTTCCTATTGTTACCGAGAAACCTTTGGAACTAGTTGCAAAGAGGAAGAGGACAACTCAAACTTGTGGATCAAAATGATCCAACTTCAACCCCCACCTAAAAAATACCCAACCAAGTCACCATAGAAAATCACCATCTAATAAGAACGACAACCATCTTTGCTAAAGAAGCTTCAACTGCTTCAAATGATATGGTGTTTTCTACCTTGAAGAAAAGAAGGCGTTAATCAACTACTGAGAATATGTAAGACAATCCTCTTTATGTGCCTCCCTTAGATTTGGTAATGCCTAAACTTTCACATCCTTGTCATATACAAACTATTAATTGACCTCCTCTCCACCAACACAAATAGTCCTACACTAGTAGACACATCATCTACCTCACAGATTCCTCAACCAACTACTCAAACACCACCATCATTCTTTCTTCTGACTCCATCAACAATAAACATTTAAACAACCATTAGGAGACTAACCTACCTCCTTACCCATTAGAGACATCCTAATGGAAAAATCTTTAAATGATTTGCTTTTAGAAGAATCTCACCCTCTCAACTCTCCACTTATTATCCACTATAAAGAACTTTCCTCAAATCCTATAAAGAAACCACCACAGTAATGATGTTTTCTTATCTTCCTTCCACCTTTTTGTTGCTAACAAAACAAGGGAGAACTATATATTATTTTTTTTGTTTTATTTCAACATTTTTGTGTATTTTCTATTTACTTGTATTTGATACTCTATGTGTTTACTATTTCATTTCATTGTATTTGCTCTCATACGTTGTATATTTGATAACTTGATAATGCACTACATCTTTTTCTTAATTACTCAATTGTGATATACTTTCTAGTTTAATAGACATTCTTTATATTTTATTCTAACGATATTTGTATTTTATAGTTTTTGTCATCATAAAAAAGGTGGAGATTGTTAGGACTATGCGATACATTATACTCCCATTAGACAATTTGAATAGGACCTTTATGTAATTTTGATGATAACAAACATAATTAAGTGATTAAATTCAATGTTACTATTTATCTAACATATGTAGTTGTGTAGAGGGGGGACCTAGAGATGAAAATGTTCTTATCAAGTTGTATTGAAGGACTAGATGACTACAAGGCCTCGTCCATCGTCTATTGTCTAATGTGTGCTTTTCTATGTTAAATAAAAGGTTAAAATTCTTTTTTAGTCCCAATTTTCATCAAGTTTTGTCACATTATTCATAATTTTATTTTTGTGTTCAAATAGGTTCTAATTTTCATCAATTTTGTTCAATTTGGTCCTTTTTTGCTAACACCATTTAAATTATTAACGGTAATAAACAATGACTGCCTTGTGTTACTTCGTTGTTTTTTTCATTTTTTTAAATTTTTTAAATTTTTATTTCTTTTTTAAAAATGTCCACATGTCAACCCAACAACGTGTCATGTGTCAGTGGCAGAGGATAATGGTGGTAGGGGGGCCATGGCCCCTCCAAAAACTTTGAATTTTTTTATAATAGGTATTTTAATTTTTGTTATTATAGATATTAGGTATTTTGATTTTTTTATTATAGATATTAAATCAAATATTTTATTTCTTTTATAAACATAATAATTAATGCTAATAAATAATAAAATATAAAATCAAACATAATAAAGAATAAAGAATAAAAAGATTTATCAAGATATTTTTTATTATTTTTTTTTCATTATAATTTGAGTTTCTCACAAATTGTTTTCATCTTTCATTCTCACATGTTTTTTTTATCTAAAAAGAAAAAGATCTATTATTTTTTCTCTTATTTCTCCTTTGTTCTCTTTCATTCTCGAGGAAGAAAAGAAGAAGGTAATTCTTTCGTCTCACTTAATGGTGAAATATTAGTTTAATAATTTATTTAATGAGCATCTTTTATATTATTATTTTATTTTATGAACATAGAAGAAAGAGTATTGTACTATGTGTTTTTATAATCAAATTTTAATTATGGTTCCATTATATGTATATGTCTTGAGTTTCTCACAAATTGTTCTCATCTCCCATTCTCACCTATTTTCTTTTTGTGTTTGAAGAGAAAAAGATCTATTATTTTTGCTCTCATCTCTCGTTCTCTTCCATTCTCAGAGAAATAAAGAAGAAGGTAATTCTCTTTTGTCTCACTTGATAGTGAAATATTAGTTTAATAATTTATTTAATGAGTCTCTTGTATATTAACTTTTCATTTTATGAACATAAAAGAAAAAGGATTGTACTATGTGTTTTTTATAATTGGATTTCAAGTGTGGTTTGATTATCATCGAATTTTCTTTTGGTATTTATGTCTCTCAATTTTTTATAAGATTATGATAAATTATTTTTTAGTCTTATTTTTTTTTAAATAGGTATATTGATGAAGAATAAAAGAATATATTCATTTTTTAAAAGTG
>Ga0209389_1001103_pt1 | contig 18217 bp, 5 predicted proteins | sample CowpearedBW_FD_187526 | JGI IMG/M metagenome (GOLD analysis project Ga0209389, IMG submission 187526) | Root nodule microbial communities of legume samples collected from California, USA - Cow pea red BW (SPAdes) (version 2) | ecosystem: Host-associated > Plants > Roots > Nodule | place: USA...
AGGCCCTTGAGACCTATTGAATGCGGGGGCATCGATGTTGGCTTAAGTTTATTGGAGTAGTCGGTCTCGACCGGCTACTTGACTAGATGGCTTATGTTGGTGATGTGAAGTGCTAACTCGGCCTAGCCTGGGTACTAGGCGGTTTCGATATGCACACTGTTTACTTGGTTGAGGTTGGCTAGGTACGGTACAGGAGGATTCAATGGACAAGAAAAAACATGTTTGTACAAATTTTCTAAAAATTTATAAATTATTTAAATTTTAAAAGTAGTTATTAAAAGAATAAAATTAGAAAAACAAAGGTTGTATATAGTTATAAATATATAGTTATAGATATAACTATAGATAAAATAAAATATATTATAAGTAATATTGTGTAAATAATAATATGAGTATAAATTTGAAAAAATAGTTCCTAAAATAATAAAAGAGCAAATAATTCTTGTAGAATGAATAATTATTTGAATTTAAAAAGATGTTACTAAAATGACTAATGAAAAATAATTTTTTTATTGTGAATAATTATTTAAATTTAAAAAGAAATAATTAAAAAAAAAGACAATAAAGATGTATGTCTTATAAATTATCTAATTATAAAAGTAATTATAAAAATAATAAAATTAGAAAAAAATAAATGTGTATATAATTATATACATATATAACACAATTGATAAAATAATAATAAAAATATTATAAGTAATATTATGTAAATAATATTATCAGTATTAAATTTGAAAAAGTAGTTACTAAAACATAAAACAGTAAATAACTCTTTTGTAACGAGTAATTATTTAAATTTTAAAAAGTAATTACTAAAAAGATAAAATTTAAAATATAAACAAAAATTTGCAGTGTTTAAGGTAATCTAATAACAAAACTAATATGTGAATTATATTAATACGTTACAAAAGTTAAATGGAAAATATATTTTTTATGTTCATATGATGATGTAATAAAGTACTTATGAGTAAAATGATTCGGCAATTAAAACACCTAATCATAACTTTCTTTGAAGAATAATTGGTTTAAACATATTTGGTTTATATTTTTGGAATGTACTATTTCTGTTCCAAAATTTTAATTGAAAATTTAAATTTTAAGTTGTTTCAATTGGTTTATTTTTTTAAAATATATTTTTAATTTAGCCATTTTTATTTGTACAACACTGACGACGTTAATTCTATGTTACATGTCTCGACCCATATCTTCTTATGATGTTTCGTCCATACCAAATTGTAATTAGTGTCTTGGTTTCCTCTTGTTGCCTAATACATGTATTATTATCAGTTTGACATATGCTTATAGCAAGATATTGACACTATTCTTTTTATCATAACCAGAAAATAAAATCTTCAATTAAAGAACTTGGAGAAAATAAATAAAGAAGACAACTCAAAACAATACAAAAATGTGAAAAATATAGAAGATAGTCTTATATATGAGAAAGAAAAAACTTATAAAAAAAAAGACATGCATTAGTAATTTCCACAATAACTTATTCTTGGGTCGAATATGAATAAAGAAGTGTATTAACACTTTAGGTGAGAAATTAAATTTCACATTCATAAATAAGACCCGGATGTCTATAATCAAGACCTTATAAATAGGATTATGAGCTTATAATCATGACCTTTGAATTGAATATGAAGTTAAGAATTTGAATGCCTTTTCTATTTTCAGTCTTACTAAGAACCATTCAAAATTATAAAGCCATATTCAGTCAAACACTCCCACAGATCTACCTTCAAAATTTAACCAAGGAATCCTTCAAGAAAAAAAAAAGTTTCTCCAAGAAATACCTATAACCCTAATTTGGACTTCTCACTTTTAGCCACCTAAGACTTTTCAATAACTCGAAGCAAGCCTTTCAAGGCTTTCTCTTAGGTGACCGAAACCAAACCCTACCCTTAGAATGAACCTTATTTAGTCTACACATTTGCCTTCACCTTCCCATATGTTAGTTCAGATCATAACCAAAAATCAACCAAGAATCATCCCAAAAAACCATTTATTGGAAGCTTATTTGATCTTGATCTTGTTTTTACTTTGAAACTTGAGTGGAAAGTCCTTCCTTTTAAGGAAACCTCCAGCTAGTTTTCATCAATTTTACTAATTCATAATGCATATTTATTAAAAAAAAAGGTAGGTCTGACCATAAGAATATATATGATTTCTATTAGGTACAACCAACAATTTATTTTACATTTACGAATAATGATATTTTGACCTATTTTTTTATCCACTTTAAACTCATCATTCCAATCACTTTTCAATTATCTATTTTAATTTTTTTAATAATATAATGTGATGATCTAAGAGTGATTAGAATGATGAGTTAAAAGTGAATCAAAAGAAATCCATCAAAACATCATTATCCTTTAACAAAAGATACAATAGAGATAAAATTTGTCCTATTTTACTCAACCACATTGCAAAGTGCAATTAAAGGGTAGTTGAACAAATGAATGATGGTAATGATAACAAATATGGGGAATAAGTTGGTTTTTTATTATAATCTCATTCTTGAGTAGTGAACTTCTTATGAAATTTTATGTGTTCAAGAATCGAGATTTACACAAAGAGAAAAATAAAAATCAAATGTCGGTATTGTTATTGGATCTTTTTTGCTTTCAAGAGAGTGTTTTATTTTATGGTGTTTTATTTAAACATTTGTAGTGTTTAAATAACCTTAAATTTGAACATAACCATAAATTTGTAGTGGTTTAGATTTTCTTGCAATTTTGTCTTTCATTATTTTTAAATTATATATTTCTACATTTTTTTATCTATATATATATATATATATATATATATTTTAATTTGTGATGCTTCTACCCTTGCTTGCAGTATATTTTCGTAGAAAATTTCCGGGTTGTCAATAATTTTTAGTGCTGGAAGGTGAAGTTCTAGGACTGCAAAAGGCTTTATTTGGGCTTGCAGACCAGTTTTTTTCCAGCACTTCCACAATTACTAACTGCACTCCTACAATAATAGGAAAAAAGATTCAAAGACTCTCCACCATTGAATACCCTACAATTCATAAATAATTTTCCTATTTACTTTTGGATTAATCATCTCCAAATATTGTTTTCTATATGATGGTTATGATGAAGAAGCATTTTTTTTCTGACACAAGTTATCGCCACCCAAACGCCAACTTCTCTTAATAGATTCAAAAGTAACTCTTCTCTTAATAAACTCGTATCAACATAAAATTGCTACGAAATATTTATAACAATAACACAGAAGGAAAAATGATGCAACATATCTTTTTCTTTTTTCCTTATTTAGGCACGTCTTCTTTAATTGGTGTGTTTGGTATGTTGGAATGTACACATGGCTTGAAATGCTAACTGGATTGCGCAGCCTCAAATAATTCTTGCCACTTCTCAGCTTCATTTCCAGGACCTTCCCCCTAAAATGTATGCAATTTAGCATCGACAATATGCACAAAGTTAATTTACCTTATTTGTGTTTCCCTATGCACTCTTTATTTACAGTATATTACAGATTATATAGTCAGCACCAAAACTAAAACTTAAAAATTACCTCAACAGAGTTAATTTCATATACTTGGTTTTCAGTGACTTCAAGATCTAGTGCCTGCACGCAAGCTTCAGCAACCACTATTCTGCTGGCTTCGCCAACTAGTTTATCACCTGAAAGCCCGTAACAAAATTTTAAAACTTCAAATAAAAATACTAGTAAAAATTATAGTATAAATAAGTCATAGTCATGTATCTAAAATGGGAAGGGAAACACAAATAAGGTAAATTAACTTTCTAGTTTCAATATCTATCTCACATGTAGTGTGAAACATTTCTCTGCACTTCAATGAAAAAATGAAAATTACAATGAATAGTGGCGTCGCCCGGACTTGAACCGGAGACCTTCAGTGTGTTAGACTGACGTGATAACCAACTACACCACGACACCGTCATGCCGAAGCACTTGATCTATTATTATGTTCACTATCATGGATACTAGTATATATTCAAATATTCAATCTTACATCTGGCATATCTTGCTAATTGATTCAGGTGAGCATTGCTTAGGAAATTAACAAAAAAGAATCAAACGTTTGTGTTGTTCCACTGTTATAAATGAGTGTTACTCATACCTTGACCTACAAGGACTGCTCGTCGTTGACCTGCTGTTGCTTTGAGCAAAGTGTTTAGATCATATGATGTGTATGGTCCATCTGTCAACCTTCCAGGTCTAAAATGCATTCGAATGTTATATGAGAAGACTTCAAAATTTTAAGACGTACAATTTAATTTTAAATTAAAAGCCCCCCACCTTTATGTTCATCAAGTGTTAAAACCAGGAGTGGAATAAGCAAAAATTTCACCTTACCTGATTATGGTAAATGGAAGGCCAGAACTCCTCAGAAAATCCTCCCCCATCTTCTTATACTTCAGGACACCAAATAGGTTCATAATGCTACATGAAAAAGGAACAATGACAAGTCCATGACAAAAGTTTTGGAACATAATGAACACAATAAGTGTCGTCGAGTAATTACACAAACATTTGACTCAAAAGGATGAACAGGGGAATCATCACACAAAGAATTAGGGGTAACTTTTTTCAACATATGCAACAACCAGGACTACTACATATGTTAATCAATGTTATTTGATTCTATTGTAAATGAGGGTTGGTTAACTGGTTGGACAGCACCAGAAAGGGTTTAGGCTCTTAGTCTTGATTATTAACTAGGAAAAGTTAGACAACTTTGATTTTCTAAGTTTGGAGCACAACATTGACTATGCCTAATGAAACCAATTCTTCAATCAATGACAGCAAACAAAAAACCAGTTATGAAATTTCAATAACAGTATAAACACAAGCTAATTTCATTTTGCCTTACACTTGAATTTGAAAACAAAAGAAAAAGTATAACCATCATGAAAAAGTGTTTTGAAGTATATATTAGTTTCTCATTATAATTTTAGAATGGTCTTATTCTTAATTACCAGTAAAATAAATTCTACTTTCTAGCAAGCCAACATACAATATCACAAAAACTTCACCAATTAAGAATAAAATATGAGGTATGCTTACCTCCATGGCAATTCATTGAATTTGGTCACACCTATTGATGACACAAGAACAACTCTCTTCACTGAGGAAGGTAATGCAGATACTAGATTCTTCACTCCCACCCAATCTTCAAATTAAATACTTTTAGTCAAAATCAAACAAAATATCGACAAGTGCATGAAAAGTAGATGAAGATTATGTTGAAGGCAACTTCAATAAAAGGCATCCGTATTATGCTTACATTTTCCACTCTTGAATCTTCAGATATCTAATCTTCTATTTCATTCTAGTTATGACATCAAATGCTGCAATATATGCATAACATGATTCTTACCAACCCTTTCTGGTGTATTATCATCACCCCAACGCCTTGAAGGAAATGCTGTTGTTCCTGTGCAGCAAATCACGTGTGTGACACCCTAAAAAGCAAGTAAATAAAAACAAGAAAGCAAAAGAAATACAAATTATTTCCTACATTCTCTTTCTGACTGAAATGAATCATCAAAATGAAAATAGTTCAGATCGAAGCAAGTATTATTATGTAAAATACTCTGAAGAGCTTACCTCAAATATGGATGGATCCAAATCTTCCTGGTTCCTTGTGTCACCTTTGAATACCTGTTATGTTCAGAAGTTCGATATAAATAGAAAATAAATCCAGAATGGGTGAAAGTAAATTAACAAACATAGTTTGTTGCTCCTCAGAGGGACTACTTTTCTGTTTTGGATAAGAATCGCAATTATTTTGGCACCCTGAATTATCTCCACAAGCTTCGGTCTTTCGGATTTACTATGGGACTAGTCCTCTGTCCGGAGATTAGTCACACTTAAAACTCCTAAAACCTCTCCAAGAATGTGTCTTGTGAGAATTGAACCTATGTCCTACCCCATAGGTTCATTGTGTAATGTCAACTGAGTCACACCTATTTGATACCTAAGAGGGACTGATTAAGCAATTAAATTTTCACTTTGATTGCTCAATCAAGAGTAGATGGCGTACCTGCAGTTTCTCCTTATCTTGTTCACCAAATAGTTCTGTGGCTTTCTCAGGATTCCTAAGTATCAACCGTGACTTAATATTCTGCTGAAGCAGTGATGCAACTACCAGCTGCCCTGAATAGCAAGGGAACAAATGCTTCATAAACTTCCTCAAGCAAACTATTGTCGAGAATTATGTATGCATTTCCACATTTTATAGAACTAATTTAATGAAAAAAAAAAAAAAAAACACTATGAGATCCCAAAAGGCTTACAAATACAAAAGCAAGGATACACAGATAACAGAAGTTACTACTACACTCATGTTTATTTAATTGCAGTATTTTAATTACTTACAGAGTAAACCTTCAATTACATTCCCTAAAAATTGGGGTATCACCACAATGATCCTCCTAAGATGTTTGTCACCAGATTAGTCCCTCAAAAATTGGCATTTTACCGCATTAGTCCTTCAAACATTTATCACCAAATTAGTCAATTACAGATCTAAATATCACCATTTTCATCCTAATGGAAGACTAAAGGGTGAAACAAAATGACATGAGTTATAAAAAACTTATTTTTTGAGTTATATGGAATATATTTTTAATCATTTATGATAAAATCAATAAAAAATAAGTTTGAATACTTCCAGATAACTTTAAATATCATATCAACTATAATTTATAATTGGCTGAGTGAAAAAAATTTTAAAGTACGTGCAACTTAAAATCATGACTATAATTTCTAATTGACCAATGGTGAAAAAGTTTGACACTAACTGTCCGTTTGGTGGTTGAGATAGAATAAAATAATTATACAAAAAATTTTAATTTTGAAAAACTGAAGGGTTCGAAAGTGTAATCAATTTTTTACAGAAAACAAAATTTCTACTTTGACAAAATTACGGAATCAAAGTTTAGTTAAGCCTGACTAGTATTTGGAAAAATTAGAATTAAATTTCAACATACTTTGAGAGTAGCAACATGTTTAACATATAATATGGTAATAACAACTTGAAGAGCAATAGTAAGTGCAGATAATTTACCAACGCCTCCGGAGCCACCAACAACAAGCACCAATTTGGAGGAAGAAGGAGTGCGTTGGGTACCATTCTTCAACTCCGAGCTTTGAGTTTCAATCACTTCCTCGTTTACAGCGTTCTGCGCTTTCGCCAACACCCTCCGTTTGGAAGCAGAAGAAGAGATGGAAACTCCGTCACGGAATTTACCGAAGAAGAAAAGTCGACGCTGAGAAACACCGTGACGGTGACGCCCGGCGAAGGCCAAAGGGAGTGTGAGAGTTGCAGAAGCCATGAAACGCAGACACAATGCAACTGGCTCGTCGTTTAGAGCTTCCAACTGTTATTGTTAGGCACCTCAATATTTATTTATTTATTTATTTTTAATAAATTAAATGGGAACCTCAGAATTGAACCCAATTGTTTGGTTGTTGTGCATTCGTGCCACGTGTCCCACTCCTACGTTTCTCAACTTTCACTTCTAGCTTCTAGTAAACACAGCTAATTCTGATTGAAGTAAAATTAAACTGAATTTATCGGTTTTGTAAAATTTTGTGAGAAAAATATAATAATTATTTTTTTCTAAACTCCTATTAGAAAATAGAAGAAAAAAAATTATATAGAAAATAACTTGTTCTAAGATATCTATAGTACAAGTCATACAAAGAATAATATCATACACTGGTAAAGTTAAAACCTGGCTTTCTCATTAGAGTTTTATATGGTGATGACGTCAAATTCAAAATCTAAAATCACTAAATTTAAAAAGTTACATGTTAAAAATGGATTTTTCTTCGTGTACCTCATCCTTATTAGCGTACTATTAAACTATAATAACAAAAAAAAACTAAAGTATTATTTCTCTTTATATAACATTATTATTATTATACTATTATTATTCTCATATTTATTATTTTTATTGTTATCACCATTATTATTCTTATATTTGTCGCGGTGCAACTGTTACAGTTTTGTTCTCTACAAGACTCCATGAGAGAAAGAAGAAGAAAAAAAATAACTCATTCTAAAAACAAAAACTCATTCCAAAATTCATTCTGAAATGAAAGTTATCATCTATGTTGTAGAGAGCTAGTTTTAGAAATTGTGTTCTACAAATTCTGAATAACTCATTTTAAGAGATATCGTGTATATTATAGAAAATTTATTCTGAAATTTATTATACAAAACTCATTCCGAAATGCATTTAATGTGTTATGAAAAATTTATTTCGAAAATCTTATTATGAGGTCTGAAAATTCTAGAAAACATGTTTCGGAACACATAACATGAAAGTTATTTCTACTAAGAACAAAATGGTCATTTTAAAATTTAGGGGCTACACTTAAAAATTACATCGGTGCAGAAAATAAAAACTTAAATAAATTATATTAAAAGTTAACTAAAATTTGAATTTTATCTGATTTTTTATTAAAATAAAAGTCGAACAAAAGTAAATAATGTCAGATGTTTTAATCTGAAGTAAATTTAAGCTTTTTAAATTTCAGTGCAGTTGACATTTTTTAAATTTTGAGAACGTTTTTATCAAGTTTTTACTTTGAATAGATTATTCATTTATCTTTTATATCCAATATAGTAATTATAAAATTCAATAAAAATCATGTGGTTCGTTATCACGTCAGGCTAACACATGGAAGGTTTTCGGCCCAAGTGCGGGCAACGCCATTATATATATTATTTTTCATTTTTCAATTCTTTCTCTATACTTAAAGTTCAGGGAAGAATTTGAAGTTAATACAATAAAGACATTTTCTCCATTATTTTGAAAAATAATGAATACGTTTTATAATTCTTATACACTAATTTACTTAAAGTCAATGTTTTTACCTTATTCGTAAGTTATTTGGGTTAAATATGTTTGTAATTATTAAATGAATGTAAAATTAAAATTTGTTTGTTTGATATATTTTTTTTGTTTTTAAATTTTAAAAATAAATGGATATAGTCATTTTAATCCAACGATATTTTTTTTTACATGTTAAATGGCATTTTAGGCTGACATTTGAGTTAGAACGTGACTAGAGATGTCAAAATGAGTTTCAACCGGTGAGCTAACTTGACTCACTATGGGTTCGAGTCGGGTTGGATTGAAAAAAATTTAGTTTTTTCAAAAGTGGGTTGAATTCAACCCAACTCACTTAACCCACGGGTTAAACGGGTTCGAGTCGGGTTGAGGGTGGGTTGACCCACTTAACCCACCAACATTTTTTACAATTTTTTTAAATAATTTTTTAATTATTATTTACTACTAGTAATTATATATGTTCACAATTTCATATTTTTAAATGCTAGAATGTTGCTCAATAATATTTGAATAGTTTGAATGTTTAATTAATTTGATTATCAAGTTATATACGATATACGTTAATACTTTAATATTTAACTATAATTTTTATAGTAAATTACTCAAGAAATCGTCTTATAAATAATTTTTTTCTAAATTAACATGACAAAAATGTGTAGTTTTTTTTTTATTTATATTTTGTTGAATAGCATGACAGAAAATGTGTAATATTAGCCATGTTTTCTTGGACTATTTGGACACTTTCTTGGAAACAATTCATCATATATTGGTGGTGAGTATGATGAAAACATTGGTTCTTGATTTTACTGTGATTGTCATCTCATGGGTTGCCTAAAAAATTATTTAAATATTTAAATACTTAATAAATATATAAATAATTTTTTATGTGGGTTGGTGAGCCAACCCACTTAACCCACCAACCCGTGGTGGGTTGAGCCAGGTTGTAAAATTTCTGGCTCACCATAAAGTGAGCTCGGTTGAGTTCACTCATTTTTAACCCGACTCGTGGTGAGCCAACCCGTGTGAGCCGGGTTAACTTACTTTGATATGTCTAAACGTGACAAATGGTGTAAACAACTGAAATATCATACTAAAATATTGTTTAACACGTCAAGTGAGTTAGGAGGATGACTTTGAAGCTTTGAAGATGAAGGAATATGAATCAATTTTGAATTATTGCTCAAAAGTAAAGGCGATTGTGAACCAATTGAAGAGATATAAAGATAAAATTGAAGATGTTCATGTGATAGAGAAGATCTTTTATTCCTTGACTCCAATGTTCGATTGTGGTATGTGTGATTGAAGAGTCAAAAGATCTTGACTCCATGAGTCTTGAAGAGCTGGAAGGTTTTCTATAAGCTTACAATTGTTTCTCAACAACTATTTTCCAGCAAGTGCACGAATGCGTAATAGTATCAATAAGTGTCGTATCCACGTGGATTTAGCAAATATATTGATAGTTATTTTTTGGATTGTGATCAAGTATATGAAAATATAGATAGCAGTAATTATATAGATTGAGTGAAGTAGGGGCTATGAATTTATTTCATCTCATCTTCTTCTACTACACCACTACCATCTTGTTTTCTTACTATGCAAATCATTCAATGTCCTGGGAGTACTCTTTCTATGTAGATTTAGGTTCATCCCTGAATCGCTAGAACCTATGGACTTCAAACCCAGTGTGATTCCTCAACTCCTGGTTAAATGAATCATTGCTTTAATGTGCAAGACTCTTTGAATGAATCATTGCTTTCATGTGCAAGATTATTTCATCCAGCATCCCCTCTAGGTACCACGAAAGCACTAGTACATGTATGATGATTTGATTGGACCACAATTTGAGACTAGTTTCCCAACTTAGTCCAAACCAATTAAATAGATGAGTGATCAAGTCATCATTAAGCATAAATCAAGCCACAAACAATTGAGTGAAAGCAAAGATAAATACCCAAAAAGTAGAAGTGTATAAAATTAGAATTAATTACATCAAACTTGGACACGAGGGAGTTTAGTTATTCATAGAATATTACAATGCAATTCAAGCAGCATCTATACATAAGATTTACACTAAAAGCATTTCCCTCGAGCCTCACATACCTTATTCTCTCCTACTACTACATTTCTAACACTCCACTCAATGCCTAGAATGAAGACATGAGGTCTTTATTTATAGAAATTTTTGGACGGTGCTCAACCACAAGGGTTTCTTCACAAGTGGATTTCCTTCTTAACTCAGTCCCTTGGCCTAGTGCTTAGAACTTGACCTTTCTCGGGTTTTTTTGATTGCTCAGCCTCATGGATTTGTGCTCCAAATTTCCTTGCAAAGAAGGTTTCCTCATGAAGCTCAGCTCCAATTTTCGTATTCAGCTATAAAGTCAAAATGTGTTGTTCTGTCTTTTCTACTTCCATGACTCAACACCAGTAATTGTGGCTCAGCTGCATACTTGATATTTTCTCTTATATTCATTGTAAAACAACAAAATATCATTATAATTCAATTAAACTCCAACTCTTAATACCTCATTTTGTATCTTAAGCTAATGAGGGTTGTTTTATACATAAGTAACATCATTTGATACATGACAAGTGTCAAAATTTAAATGAAAAATTTATTTATTCTTGACACTTATCACAAACTCATGAAGAAAGAATGAAGAGGAGATAATAAGAGCCATTGGATCAAGCCCTTAAAGGTCAAGCTTCTTTGAAGAATAATGGAGAATTTATGAGTCAATGATAACATGGACGAGGAAGTAGTGATCAATTATAATTTTTTATGATTGTTTTAATAACCAATAATTTTTAATTTTGTAAATTAGTATCCAAATTGATTACTATAGTGACTAATTTTTTTTTTCTAAAATTAATTTTTAATTAAAGATTTTCTTTGTAGTAGAAATTCTAGAACTACAGAAAAAAAAGCCTTTAAAAATATGTAAAACATTAATTAAAATATGAATTTTATCCCTTGTTTTATTAAAATATAAGTTGCACGAAAATTTTAGAAATAATGTGATATAGTGCAATATATAAAAGTAAATAAATTAAGAACTTAAATAAATACGATGTCACCTGCTTTTATCTTAAGTGAAATTTGGTTTCTTATTTAGCCTGTATTTGACATTTTTGAATTCTAGGAACATCTTTATCAAGTTTTAACTTTGAAAAGATTTTCATTTATATTTTATATCAAATAAAGTAGCCTTAAAATTTTAAACAAATGGTGTCGTGGTGTAGTTGGTTATCATGTCAGTCTAACACACTGAAGGTCTCTGGTTCAAGTGCGGGCGACGCCAATGTACTTTTTATGCTTTTAGGTTTTCAATTATTTCTCTAAAATTAAAGTTTAGTTAATACAATAAGAACATTTGCTACATTATTTTGAAAAAGTTATATGAGTATATGCATGTTTTAAAGTGAAAATCTATTTACTAACTCACTATTACTTTCAATAATCGGAAATGATCAAGATTCTTAAGCTCTGTCTTAAAAGTAAAAACTTAAAGTGATATGCATAAATTAATTTATAAAATTCTTATACATTAATTTGTTCCAAGTCAATATTTTTTACTATATTTTAAGAAATAATTTACCACGCATTATATATTATATTGCTTTTCATTCTATACTATTTTTTTTTATTGTCTATCACTAGTCTTTTTTACCGGAGAACTTAACGAAATTACGTGTTTTTATAATATAACGTTTTTGGATATACAATCTGTTTTATTAGACTAGTCATAAGTTATTACATAGCTTTGAGAAGTAGGTCTTGTATGGTTTACTCTAGACATAACATACTACATAATGTTCGTAAAGAGGATGTTGGAGAAATTAAAAGATTGCATGGATATGACATAACTTAACTCAAGTGTAGGGTAGGTAAAGTATTTGTTTTAGACTTCTGAGAAAAAAATGTTTCAATTTTTTTTAGTACTAATATTCATTTATTAAATTAATTATAAAATTATGTTTAAAGAAAAAAGGTATAAACTTTTTTAGTTCTAATATATCTCTATTAAATTAAATATAAAATTATATTTAATAAAATTAAATATTTAAAACATATTTAATATTGATATATCTGTTTATGTTTGATAATAAAATTTAATCAAATTATTATTAGTTTCCATCAATTTTTATTGGTATTAGAAAATATATTTAATAAGTTAAAACTTTTTCCGTTAAGTTATAATTTTGTTTATTTTTATGCTCTTATAATCAATTTTTATTCTATTTTTTTCTTCTATTTATCAATGACTTCAATTTAAAAAATACAAGTGGGTACTCTTTGAATTGAACAAAATAATAACAACAACATAGATATAGGTGAAATCAACAATATAATTTTTTTTGTTTTTTTATTTATTATTAAAAAATTAAAGTCACTAGATTGTACACTTTTGAAATAAAAATACTGAAATCTTGAAAAATCTTTAGAATATTATTTGTTAGATCTTGATAAATTCGATTTATTTTCAAAATTAAATATCTAAAGGGATATTATAGGTTTGAAAAATGATAAACCAATTGACACTCTTTATTATATAAAAACAATAGATTTTTTCAAGTGCATATATAGTTTATAGAAAAATGTTAATAATTTTCAATGTAAATTATTTAAGTCCAAAAGAGTTTCTCAAAGTTAAAGATAATAAAAACTTATTTAAAATCAACAATGTCTCAACAAAGATTAAATAAATTAACCTTATAATCAATTAAAAAAGAAAATATTAAATGAAATTAATTTTGACAATTTAATAAATAATTTTATATAAAAGAACTTTGAAAATAAAATTAAATAAAATGTTTTGGTCTTAAATTTGTTTTAAGTCTCCTAAACCTTTAAATCGTCTTTAACAAGATAATCTACAAGTTGTTGATAAGATACAAGATTATGATAAGTGAAAACATAAGAGCTAATTTATTATATTTATCCATGTGAAACTTTGCACCCCAAGTCAGGCACATTCACTTTAAATATTCATAAAAAATGTCCAGTGACTAAAAACTAGATAAATTATGATAAAATTCAATACCCAAAAAAGTATTTAGTTTTGTCGAGATTACTTTTTTTGAGCTAAAACTACAAATGATTGTTATCCTAATTACAAGCATAAGTGTTGTTGTTAGCCAAAAGAATATCATTAACATAACAAGAAAATCGTAATCTCGAGTGAAGGTAAGCAATGTGTAGTATGTTTTGTATTGGCCAAATCTGAAACTAAGTAGAGTCCTGAAGTTTGGAAATTATTTTCATGGTAATTGTTTGAGACCATAAAGAGAACAAAGTAGATTATATGCAAATCCTAGAAAACTAATAAAAAAACCAGGAAAAATTTGCATATATATTTTCCATCAAGATCTCCATTAACAAAAACATTATGAACATCGGTCGATAAATATTTCAATCGTTTGAAACAACCAAAGAAAGGAAAGTGTGCAATTCATCATTTTTACAATGGAAACAAAGGTTTCACAATAATCTTGTCAATCAATAAAATAAAAATGATTGTTTTTACACAATGTTTACAAGAACATATTCCCACAAATAGAAAAATATCAAAATTACATATCTTAAACAAGATAATGGTAAAAAAGTATTTTTTTTACAAATATTAATAATAAAATAAAATAATAATTAATTAAAATTTGATTATTGTAAACTAAAAGTTCCAAAAAAAAATTAAAAACAATGTGATACAGTAAACTAAAAGAAAACAAATTAAATTCTTATTAAAAACAAACATTTTCTAAATTTTATAGACGTTTTTATCAAGTTTTTATTTTAAAACAAACTTGTTAGCACAGAATCGTGTTGGAAAAAAGTTATGTATTTATTATTAACTTGAATAAAAGCCTAAAATCTGAGGGTGTCGTGGTGTAGTTGGTTATCACGTTAGTCTAACACACTGAATGTCTCCGGTTCAAGTCCGGGCGACGTCATTTTAGCTTTTTTGTTTCGGTTTTCTTTCTCTAAATTAAGATTTCATGTTGTTCTCTCTCTTTTTCTTTTCCTATTTTGTTACAGAAAGTTCAAGTGCAGGGAAGAATTTAAATTCTTTAATATAATAAAGAACATTTGCTATATTATTTTGAAAAATTCTAAATATGCTGATGTTTTAGAGTGAAAATGTATTTACTTACTAACTGACTTTTGCATTTAATAATCATAACTGATGATTAAGATATTTTGTTCTCAGTCTTAAATATAAAATCTTGTTCAGTAAAAAACCTAAAGTGATATGAGTAAATTAATTTATAAAAGTTTTTATACATTAATTTTTTTCCAAAGTCAATTTTCTACTTATTTAATTAACAATTATGTGACTTATATCTAAAGAAATAGTTGTACTTTAAGGGTAATATATAATATATATATATATATATATATATATATATATATATATATACACACACACGCCATATATATACAAGAATCCCGCTATATATTATTAGTGGAAAAAGAAACATTTTGGTTTTATATATTTTAAGGAAAAAATAATATTAACATTAATTTTTACATAAAAAAAAGGAAAGGGAGATTATACAAGTATGTCATCTTTAGTATTTGGATAGTTTTTTTTTTAATTTTAAAATATAGTTAAGAGTAAAATTAGAATATAAAATGTGTATTACCTTTATATATTATTATAGTTATTTTTTTAATTTTAAAATATAATTATGAATAAAATAGAAAGAATCATTATATGGTTAAAATCATCATTAAAAGAATCTTTTTCGATAAAAGACAAATTTTCAATAACTTAAAAATGTGCATTTTGAAAAAGTAATTTGACTAGATTTTGAAAATTAAATTAAAAAATATAAATGGTGATAAAATGATAACATAACTATATAAAACTTATATACATCAGTAGTGTAAGATTGAATGTTTTTTTTTCTCCATTAATATGTTTTCTAAATAATTAATCACGATTTTGTATAAATAAAAGTTAAAATTTATTGAAAGCAAAGTAAATATAGATTGATTTCAACTTCAATAAATCCATCTCATTTTCATTAAGTTTCGTTTTTATGTAACTTTGGGTAATCAAGAATGTCATATTAACACATACATTAGCCAACTTTGAAAGGGCATGTCAAAATAACAAGCGAATCTAGTTTTTAGTTTGAACAAAACATAAACTAAGGTTTGTGTCTTGGGACATCATAGGCATATTAAGGTTTTTCTTAAACCAATTCAAGATTTGTTCTCCATAGACTCACCATGATGCTATATAGTAACCACTTTTTGTGTTCATGATGAGGGAATTCAATCATTAACTTAATCAAATCAAACCAAAACAAGCAAGTCAAAAGAGAAGAAAGTGCCACACATATTTCAAAAGTTCATCTTTCTATTGGTCAAGTTTTTTTCTTCTTATCTTGCTCCATTTACTTGAAAAAACAGAAAAAAAAAGTATAAGAGAACAAAAATAAAAAATAAAAATAGAAGAATTCAATAAAGATCAAGGTCAAGTAATTAAGAAGGCTTGTAACTTTTGTTTTTCCTATTTCAATTCTAACTCGTATATACATCCAAATACACATCCTTGAAAGGAAAATGCAAAACTCCTTACAAAATCACTCTTGAAAACAAAAAACATCCTAGTCAACTTTTCCCTTACCACTTTGTCCCTTTTCTAACCTAATTAACCAATTTCTCTACTCATCTCACTATTATGTCACACATCTCATATTCTCATGCATGCATCAACCTCTCTAACCCTAACAAATATCATACATTTGTGGTGCACGCCACATGTTTGAACATTCAACCAATATGCACACTATCACTTGAACTTCATTATTCCCTTTAACACCACCACCACCACCACCATGCATATATAAAATCCTCATCCATCAAGATTTCATAGGCAATTTTTTCACTCTCAGGTCTCAACCACTTCTTCCTTGGACTTTTCTTGTTACTTGTGGCCAACTTCTTCACAACAATGATGTTCTTAGCCTTTGTTCTCAATCTCAACCACTCCTCCAAAACGAACATGGCGTCCTCCACCACCACCACCACCACCACCACCACCATCACCTTCATCAGGATCACTTTCATCAGGAGCAGGTTTTGTCACAATATTTGTTAGGGCACAATTTTCAGAAGCAGGAGCAACCTCACCATTACCAGATTGGCCATGCATGGGTTTAATAAAACATCTATAAATATAAATGAGAAGCCAAAAACACCATGGTATTGTAACCAAGGTCATGCCAGCAATCAGATAGAAATAGTCCAATCTTGAATCTGAATATATTAAATACATACAGAGAAAAACACCTCCTGCAGCAGTGCATGCCAGAATCAACCCGTAGATGAGATATACTCTAACATCTCCATTTCTATCTCCCATTGAAAAGGAAGATAATGATGATGATGGTGAAGAAGAAGATCAATCAATAACGAATCTCTATCTATATTTACGCCAATCTCTTTCTTGTTACGCTTTTTCTTACAAATTTTGCAGAAATTCGAGAATGGTTTGTTGGGAATCAAACGATGAAAGAGACAAATTTGAAGCGTTGAAATCGGAAGATATATGCTTTGTTGGTCAAGCAAATGTTACGCTTCAATAAGCTTAATGTTTAATTTTATGTAACTTGGTGTAAAATAAAAATATACATACCATGTATTCTTAGTTTAATCTCAAGTTTCTAATTCTTTTTTGGTGTGTAATGTGCACTAGTACCCTTAGAGTATTTAAAAAATAGCAAAATAATTGATATAATATAAATGATATATAGGTTTTTAAAAGACATATTAGCTGAATGGAGAAGGAGAGAATAGAACAGGAAAAAGAAAAAAGAAACTTCTTAAAAAAATTTAAATTATCTTACTTTGTTATAGATATAAAAGTTTTAAAATTTTCTCTACGTTTTAAATTTTAAAATTTCCATTTCAAATTTTTACGCATCCCAATTCAAAGGGTGATTATTATTATTATTATTATTATTATTATTATTATTATTATTATTATTATTATTGAGAGAAAGATAATGAACTAATGGTAAGATTGCTCATTTTTTAACTCAAAAGCAAATTTCAAATTAGTGTTAGAATAAGAAATAAAAAAAAATAAGCAGAAGGTTCTTCTCCTTTTATTTATTTACTTTTTACTAAACGTGCTTTTTAAATTAAAAGTTGTTTTGGTAAATTTGTAAAATATTTAATTTTATTTAAAACCATTTATCAGGTCTATGTAACGAAAGTGCAACAGGAAAATGAGCTGGAGACCCTTAAAATCAAACCAATGAAGTTGGGACACGTGGATGAGAGCAGAGGAGGCAAGGGTAACAACAAAATTACACGATCCAGGAAAGAGAGCGTATGG
>Ga0209389_1001106_pt1 | contig 18209 bp, 16 predicted proteins | sample CowpearedBW_FD_187526 | JGI IMG/M metagenome (GOLD analysis project Ga0209389, IMG submission 187526) | Root nodule microbial communities of legume samples collected from California, USA - Cow pea red BW (SPAdes) (version 2) | ecosystem: Host-associated > Plants > Roots > Nodule | place: USA...
CACGAACTCAAAGAGCGCATCATGGCCGGAATCGACGACGTCAATCGCCATCCCGTCGTCCATACCTGGTCCTACAAACTCGCCGAGGCCGCCTGATATGATTCAAACCAAGAAAACGCTAACCTAGATGGTCCCATCGCGAAACTGCATTAACAGCGAACATTCGGATCTGCACAACCAGGAACAGTCATAATTCTCGGGCTGCAATTCCTTGCACGCGATAAAAGCATAGGGGGAAAGTAGTACGATGCCGGATGCAGGCTGGAAAACAGAGGAAGCCTTTCCTGCCGCCAAGAAAGCAGAAGCTGCGGACATAGCTTGGGAGTGGCTGCGCCGCAATTGCGGGTACCAGAGGGACTATATGGCCCTGGCCGCCAGCGAACGATCCAGCGCGATGGCGGACCACTTCCGACAGCAGTGGGGGCTGTCTTTTCGCAGCTGATCCGCAAAAGAGGTTCGACCAACAAGCCATTTTCTGGGCGCCTGAAGTGCTGTCGACCGTGCTGTCCGTGCGCGCCTTGTCCGCCAGGCGGCGTCCAAACGGTACGATCTGGCTCTCAGCAAGCGAGCGGGCAGCGAGCTTCGTTGCGCGCCGGATGGATGGCATGCCACCGTGGCGCTGGGAGGAGCGAAGCATGATCCTTTTGGCTAAGCGAACTTCCATCGGGCGCCTCATCGGTTGCTGTCGACCTGCCGCTCGATCGGAATTTCGTGGTTCGTTTGCGGGCAGCCCATCGACTTTGGCGGGCGCTCGAACGGCGGCCCCTTGGACCACCTCCTCTGGCGCTGCAAATCTTGTGATCGGCACATCGTCTTGCGTGCAGGCGATGGGGCGCTAGAAGGAAATAGCTATCGTGGGGATCGCGCAAGGCCTGTTCGGTAAGCATCGTATTCCCGATCGCGGCTGGAAAACGGACCATCTCTGCAGTCGGACCATTCGCCTAGTCCAGACGGGACTGCCTCTCGTGAGAGGCGGCTATCGCGCATTGCTCCGCCGTAACCGCAAAGACAAAGGGCGAGGGATCCTGAGTTTTGGTTGATGGTGCGGGTCCGGGTATCTCACAAGACGATTGTAGCCGGCCGGTTTGAAGGCGGAAAGGGTTCTGGCGGGGCGCGGTTAGCGTTCTGGACTGCGGGTTGGCCGGTACTCGCCAAAACACAAGCCTCGCTTCGACCGCAACGGTCTGCATGTGCAAATGAACGCGCTAGCATTATTCAAAGCGTCCATCGAGCTTCTGCTATCATCGAATACGCGGTCAGGCGGCTTCCGGAATTGCGGCCTTTTTACAGAGCCGAGCGACCCATCGGCAAAAGGCTCGAGCGACTTCGGGATTGTCACTTCGGTCCACCGCATAGGCCCGATACTGCATGCCGCTTTGAGTACGCGATCCCGGTATCACATGGAGCGCCCCCGTGCGCACGAGATCGCTGACGATAATTTCAGGCGCTACCAGCAGGCATTTGCCGGTCATGACGGCCGGCAAAGCAAGGTAATGATGATCGTATCGCGCCCCCGACTTGATGTCCTTTGCGGTCAGGTTCATGGCCCTGAGCCATGTGGGCAGTATGTCGGGGCGCGATGTGATGTTCAGAATTGGCATCGAACGGGCAGTTGCAAGCGTTTGTCCCATGACATGATTTGGCGAGCCTACGCATACGAGCGTCTCATTGTGGATTGCCCAATCGTCGGCCGGTTCAACGACACAAAGATCGCGAGTAAGCAAGATGTCGAAATTGTCGGAGGATCTCGGCGGAGACAATGAACTGATCACGTCGACGACTACGCCGCCCATCTCTGCAGAGAACGCCTGGAGATTTGGAATCAGAAAGGAGTATGCGAAAGTGGAAAGAGACGTGCGGACCACAATGCGATTGGCGTCCGTTCGGCTTCTACGCCGCATTCTCTTCGCGGTGAAACACACAGTGTCGAGCGATTCGGCAACGGCGTTCGCGAAGAGCCTACCGAATTCTGTCAATTCGCTCCGCCGGCCTCGCCGTTGTACAAGATCCGTACCAAAGTAGTCTTGTAACACAGCCAAATAACGACTGACCGAGCTCTGTGTCGTTCCCAATGAGCTCGCTGCACGCGTTACGCTTCCCTCGCGCGCAATGGTCACAAACGCCCGGATAGCATTGAGAGGCACGTCATCATGTTCGGCAGCCATCTTCTGCTCCGGTAGCTTCTGGATTGTCCGCTGATTGTCGCGGCGGCCCCATTGCCAAGAATGAATGCTCCTTCACATTATTCGATGCATATAGCCGGATTACCGCGTATAAACGACATCTCACGCACAAAACCCGCCTTCTCGGTACGGTTCGTGCGTCTGGCTCGCGAACTTCGATTGCTTTCGACGTCTTTTTAGGAGGTGGATCCTGTCAGCAGGGGTGACAGCGCTGATGTCGCAATCGACATCGAGGGCTGTTGAGATGACAGGCCCGCTAGCTCTCAACAGCGTCAGGATTGCGCCCGGGCAGGGCTCGCTGCTGAGTGCCGTCGCAAAAATCTCGACAGTAGGTATCAATCGGAGCGTTCAGCGAAGGAAGCGAGCTTCAGCCGCCTTAGCCTCGTGCATATTCTGGATCCTGAAAATCTCATCTACCGGCACAATATCCTTGACGTTCTGGACGCCGCCGTCTGCGATGATCCGGCGGAAAGTCTCCTGCATGGCGGTTGCAGCGGCACGGATGCCGTAATTGCCATAGATCATCATGCAAACATTGCCCAGCGCTTTGACCCGCTTGGCGTCGAGGTCAGGGTAGGCGTTTGGTACGATCACCAGCGGAACCGATCCGGTCCAGGCGCGCGAAAAGCTTTCGATTTCGCAAGGGGTCTTCCTTTTTGAATGGATCAGGATCATGTCCGCGCCAGCCTCCGCATAAGCGTGCGCCCGATGCAGGGCCTCCGCTTCGCCGAGGCTAGCGATCAAAGCTTCGGTGCGGGCGATGACGAGGAAATCCGGATCCGATCTTGCCGTGATGGCAGCCTCAATTTTTCCCTGGAACTCTTCAATGCGCAACAGGTCCTGGCGGCCGTCGGCAACAAGGCTCGTCACTTTTGGAAAAGTCTTGTCCTCGATGACAACGGCGCTGGCGCCGGCCCGTTCATATTCCGTGATAGCGTGGATGACGTTGATCACATTGCCATAGCCCGTATCGATATCTGCGACGATCGGCAGCCTCGTGCGTCCGGCGATCGCCCGCAGCATGTCCAGATGCTGTGTCATCGAAATCAGGCTCATATCCGGCAGCCCATAAAGCGCTGACAGCTCGAAGCCGGACGCCCACAGTCCGTCAAATCCGGCTTCTTCCGCGAGAATCGCTGAAAACGGGCTGTGGGCGGCCATGATGTGGACCAGGCCAGTCTCGGCCATGCGGGCGCGCAGGCTTTTGGCGGACATCAGAGGATCTTTCAGGACAGCGTCGCGCAGGCTGCAATGATACGGTCGCAAGCCCGGGTGAGCTCCTCGAGCGAGGAAGCATAGGAAATCCGGATATAGGAAGATGCCATGAAGCCGCTACCCGGCACGACAGCCACGGCGAAAGCATCAAGCAAATACATGGCAAAATCGGTGTCGCTTTCGATCACCTTGCCGTCCGGCGTGTGCTTGCCGATGACACCTGCGCAGGAGGGGAAAACATAAAAAGCGCCTTCCGGCACAGGGCAAGAAAGCCCCTTGGCCTGATTCAGCATGGCGACGACAAGGTCACGGCGCTCCAAAAACGCTTGCACGAACTCTTTGATATGGTCCCGCCTTCCTGACAGCGCCTCGAGCGCGGCATATTGAGAAATCGAGCTGGTGTGGGAGGAGGTCTGGCTCTGGATGAGATTCATGGCCTTGATCAGCGCCAGAGGTCCTGCACCGTAGCCGACGCGCCAGCCCGTCATTGCGTCTGCCTTGGATACGCCGTTGACGGTTAAGGTGCGCTCATAGAGGTCCGGCGCGACTGCAGCCATCGTTGCGAAGTCGGCGTCATAGGTGAGCTTTTCATAGATGTCATCAGATAGCACGTGCACTTGGGCATGCTCGCGCAACACCGCGGCAAGCGCTAGCAATTCACTTCCGCTGTAAACCGCACCGGTCGGATTGCATGGCGAATTCAGCATCAACCATTTGGTGCGCGGCGTGATCGCCTTCTTCAACGCCTCGGATTGCAGCTTGAAGCCATGGAGTTCGTCGCAGGCGACGAGCACCGGCTTGCCGCCGGCCAGGGCCACCATGTCGGGATAGGAGGCCCAGCACGGCATCGGGATCACAACCTCGTCCCCCGGATCAAGGCTGGCGAAATAGTGCGTTGAACACAACTTGCTTGGCGCCGCAGCCCACCGCGATCTGGTCAATACCGTAGTCGAGCCCATGATCGGGGCGCAGGCTCTCGCGAATAGCTTCCCGCAGTGGCTTGATTCCGACGATCGCCGTGTATTTCGTCTGCCGCTCGCGGATTGCCCGGGTGCCAGCTTCACAGATAGCGGAGGGCGTGTCGAAATCCGACGCGCCCTGGCTGAGCGTAATCACATCGGCGCCCTGATCGCGCAGCTCGGCCGCGCGAGCCGTCATGACCTCGGTTTCAGAGGGACGGACGACCTTGAGCCGTTCTGAAACGAGAGACAAGACACCATATCCTACGAGTTCGAATGAGCGGTTTCGTGGGGATCTATCCGAACGCGAACGGCCAAACTAACCGGCTGATCGCGGCTTTAGATAAAATCATCAAGATTGCGATAACCGTGTCGCTTCTTCGTACGGCTCTGTTGGGCGCTCGCGCAGTGCTTTGCGTCGCAGCGTTTCCTCTTCATCAGCCTGCGCCAGGAGCGCCAACCATCGCAGATTCGCAAGCTTACATCGACTTATTCGATGAACGTCATCCTGCCGTAGCAGTTCAGGTTTTTAAGGTCGCGCACAATCGCGAATATGCCTGAATGACACAAGCGCCCAATTTGGGTGGTCTGCCAAACTCCGTGCCAATCTTGAGAATTCACGGTCGTGGCATTCGTATCAATGGAACTGAACGGGAGGCGGTGATGACCTGTATTGATCTGACGCGACGGCAAGCCATCGCAAGCGCCGTTGCCGCAAGCGTGTTAGCCAGCACAGGCGCCGGCGCTGCGGAGGGCGAGAAGACATTGACGCGTCGGCGCCTTCGGGTCGGCATGTCCGGATTTCCGCGATCCTTCGATCCGGTCATCGCGACCGATACTGCCATTCGCCGGATCATGCCGCAGCTTTTCGATACGCTGATCACCTTCGACCACGCCCACGACATGGCGCTCCGGCCCAGCTTGGCTGAGCGTTGGGAGCGGATCAATGCGCAGTCGCTCCGGCTGTTCTTGCGCAAGGGAGTGACTTTCCATGACGGAACGCCTTTGACAGCCGAAGATGTTGCCTTCAGCCTTGGGCCTGACCACCTGCTGGGACCCGGACGCAGCGGAATGTCCGAGGCGCTTCAGTCGCTTGATCGGCTCGAGAAGGTCGAAATTGTCGATCCTTACACCGTCATTGTGCATGCAAAGGGCGGTGACGCGCTCCTCGAGCAGCGTCTGGCTGCTTGGGGATCGGAGATCGTCAGCCAGCGCGCCTTCGTGGCGGCGGGCTCGTGGGATCGCTGGATCACAGCCCCTGTCGGAAGCGGTCCCTATAAGCTCGTCGATCACAAGCTGGATATTCGTGTCTCGTTGACCGCCCACGATGCGTATTGGGGCGGGCGGCCGCCGTTTGATGGCATCGAATACCGCATCATTCCTGAACTTTCCGCGCGCGTGAACGGCCTGCTCGCCAGCGAGCTCGACATTGCCACTGACATTCCGCCGGACCAGTTTGCGGGCATCCAGAAGCGTGCTGATCTCGAGATCGTGGGTGGTGCCGTGCAGAATATCCGCTCGCTCGTCTTCGATCAGACCGATCCGCTTCTGAAGGATGCGCGTGTTCGCCGTGCGATGAGCCTTGCGCTCGACCGCAAGCTGATCGTGCAGAGCTTGTGGGAGGACCGGCTCCCGATTCCGAACGGTTATCAGTTGCCGAGCTACGGCGAAGGCTACATCCACGAGTTCCCCTCGCTTGCCTATGATCCGGGCAAAGCCAAGGAGCTGCTGGCCGAAGCGGGCTACAAGGGAGAGCAGATCACTTATCGTCTGCTCAACAATTACTACCCCAATCAGGTCTCTGGCGCGCAGACCATGATCGAAATGTGGCGTGCGGTTGGCCTGAACGTCAAACTTCAGATGATGGAAAACTTCGCGCAAATTCAGCGCCAGCCGGTGCGTGCCATCTTTGATACGTCCAATACGGCACTCTTTCTCGATCATCTCGGCCATCCCTGGCGTGAGTACGGTCCGAGCGGCACCCTGCCAAAGTCAATTGGAATCTGGAGGAACGAGGAATATTTCGCGCACGGCGCAAAGCTGCAGGATACCATCCAGGTCGAACAGCGCCGGCCGATCATCCGTCGCATGCTCGAAATCATTAACGAGATCGATCCGCCTTGTGTGATCCTGCACGTGTCGGGCCAGTTCTACGGCAAGCGTCGCGACGTGCCGTGGCTGCCGGGGCTGACGCTCGATCTCAATTTCGGCCCGTTCAACAGAGCCCTGATCCGGACCTGATCGCGATGATGCACACCTTGGATCGACCGTTGTGCGATAGCAATACCCCCTTGGAGCTAGCCCTCGGCGAGGGGGCTTATCGATGATCTGGTTTGATGACAGCCTTGCAGCTGGCGATCTTCCAATCCTGTTCAAAGTCTCGCCGACGATCCGAGGGGAGCGCCGCGCTGCCTGGGAGGCGCGGACGCCGCGCCGCACTTATGAAAGTGCGGCTCCCAACTGCGCCGACGATCTGACAGCGCGCCGGCAAGTGACGGAGCGCCTTGAGATCGAATGCGAGGTCAAGACTGTCGGGGGTGCCCGGCCCATGTTTGAAAGCTGCACGAACATCGGTCCTTGCGAGGCGCATGGTATGATCTCATTTGGTGGGGATTCGTGCTCCCTTGCAGACGTTGTCGATGCCGGCGGTTCCAGGCGCGCACGCCCAGCTGTCGCGCAATTGTCCCGCTGGGTAGGCACGCTTGCCGCTGATCGCCGAATGTCGGCGGAGTTGCCATCCGAGGATGCCGCTGTAGCACCGTGTCTCTCCTGCCACGGCAAGGGTGTCGTTCCAACCGAGCTGATGCGCTCCCTGTGATGCGGGAAGGGCAGGGACCTCGCATGGAGGCGCTTCTTCAGATCGCAGGTTTGCGTGTGGCGTTTGGCGGTGTGCCGACGCTGCGGGGAATCGATCTCACGCTACGGCGTGGCGAGTCGCTTGGCATGGTCGGCGAAAGCGGCTGCGGCAAATCCGTGACATGGCTTGCTGCGCTCGGACTGTTGACGGGGCGCGCCAAAATAACGGGCAGCGTACGCCTGGCCGGAGAGGAGCTGCTCCACGCGCCAGCCTCTCGCCTCGACAAGGTGCGCGGCGGGCAGATCGCCATGATCTTCCAGGACCCGGCAAGCGCGCTTAATCCTGTGCGCACGGTGGGCGATCAGATCTCTGAAGCCCTGCGGCTCCATCGCGGCACGGACCGCCGCACCGCGCTTGCCGAAGCGCGACGCCTCCTCGACCAGGTCGGCATCCCCGATGCAGCGCGCCGCCTTGGCGCCTATCCCCACGAATTATCCGGCGGGCAGAACCAGCGCGTCATGATCGCCATGGCTCTCGCAGGGCAGCCCGACATCTTGATCGCTGACGAACCTACCACCGCCTTGGATGTCACTATTCAAGCGCAGATCCTTGAGCTTCTGCGGCAGATCCAGCGCGAGACAGGCATGGCCCTCGTCCTGATCTCGCATGATCTCGGCGTGGTCAGCGAGATCTGTGAACGCGTCATGGTCCTTTACGGGGGACACGTCGTCGAAGAATTGCCGGCCTACCGTCTATTTGACCAACCTGCTCATCCCTATACGAGAGGCCTTCTTGCGGCTCTTCCAAGTCTGGATGCGCCGCGGCAACGCCTCTTCGCCATTCCAGGTGTCGTGCCAAACGCAGCCGAATTCCCGCCAGGCTGTCCTTTCGCCCCCCGTTGCGATCGTCGGATCGGACGCTGCGGTGAATGGGCGATGGAGCTCGCCTCGCTCGATGCCGACATCAGACACAGGGCTGCCTGCTTGCATGTCACAAAGAAACCGCCCGCGAGCGAGGTCGCGGCTGCATGAGCGCGAGTGCTCCGCCGATCCTCCAAGCCGATGGGCTTGTCCGCCGTTATCGCTTGCGACAGGGCCTTTTCCATCGTCCCGCGATGGTCCACGCGGTCAATGGGCTGTCTCTGCGCCTGGCCCGCGGCGAAACGCTCGGACTGGTTGGCGAATCCGGCTGCGGTAAGTCCACTACGGGCCGGCTCCTGATCGGCCTGGACCGGCCGGATGCCGGCACGGTGACCTTCGGCGGAGAAGCTTTGCCTGCTATGGGCGATGTTCGATGGCGCCGGCTCAGGACGCGAATCCAAATGGTGTTTCAGGATCCGCTAGCTGCGCTCGATCCGCGCCTGACGATCGGCGCGCAACTGGCTGAGCCCCTGGAAATTCATCGGCTCGGCAGCAAGTCGGAACGAGAGGGGCGGCTCAATGCGCTTCTTGGGGATGTGGGGCTCAGGACCGATTACCTCAGGCGCTATCCGCACGAGCTTTCAGGCGGCCAGCGCCAGCGTGCCGTCCTGGCTCGTGCACTTGCGACCGATCCAGATCTCATTGTCTGCGACGAGCCAGTATCGGCGCTCGACGTCTCGGTCCAGGCGCAAGTGATCAATCTTCTACGCGACCTGCAGGAACGGCGGCACATGGCGATGATCTTCATCAGCCATGATTTGCGGGTCGTCCGGCTGATCAGCGATCGGATTGCTGTGATGTATCTCGGCGCCATCGTCGAGGAAGGCGCCTCTGAGGCGGTTCTTCTGGATCCTTTGCATCCTTACTCGCGGGCGCTCGTTTCAGCCGTGCCAAGGCCGGGGAGACATCGCTCTCGCACGATCCTGCAAGGAGATCCGCCCGATCCGGCTGCGCGACCGGGCGGCTGCGCATTCCATCCTCGCTGTCCGGTAGCGCTTCCACTTTGCGCGCGCTTCGCCCCAGAGCTCAGATCCGCTCCTGACGGGCGCCGCGTCGCCTGCCATCTGATCGGCGATCATGGTGGCGAACTCAAGATGGAGGCATGATGGCTCGCTTCATAGCGGTCCGCTTGGCGCGCGCGTTGCTGACCATCGCAGTTGTGGTCACATTCGCATTCGTGGTGCTGCGCGCCTCTGGCGATCCGGCCCGCGCGTTGCTGTCGCCGGAAACCCCGGCGGAAGCGGTCGAGGCCTTCCGGAAGGCTTGGGGGCTCGATGCGCCACTCTGGGTGCAATACGCCAGATACCTCTTTGCGGTCGTTCATGGCGATCTCGGCCAATCGATGCGTGATGGGCGTTCCGCGATCACCGTCGTGGCCGAGCGCATTCCTGTCACGCTGATGCTGACGGCGCCGGCGCTGATCCTCAATCTGTTGATCGGCATTCCGGCCGGCATCTACGCGGCGCTCAAACGAGATAGCATCGCGGACCGAGTGGTGATGATGGTCGCGGTCGTGGGATTCACCGTGCCATCTTTCGTGCTTGGCCTCGTATTCGTGCTGGCTTTCGCAGTCGAGCTTGCCTGGTTTCCCTCGGGCGGCGCGGGCGGTTGGCGGCATCTGGTGCTGCCTGTCATCACGCTCGGTCTTGGTGGCGCGGCCGTTTTGGCGCGTTTCAGCCGCAGCGCCATGCTCGAGGTCCTTGGGCAGCCCTATATTCGTGCCGCCAGCGCCAAGGGTGTGCCTTGGCCCCGCGTCGTGACCGGACACGCTCTGCCGAACGCGGCAATTGCGCTGATGACCATCGTCGGCTTCATGGTTGGCAATCTGATCGCAGGAACGGTGCTCGTCGAAAGCGTGTTTTCGTGGCCGGGCATTGGCAGCCTGCTGGTCGTCTCAGTTGCGAGTCGTGATTTGGCTGTCGTCCAGTGCATCCTGCTGGTCGTGGCCGCCGCCATGATTACCACCAATGTCACGATCGATCTGCTCTATGGCATGCTCGATCCACGTTTGCGCGAGTTGCGCTCTGGGAGGCGGTAAGTGTCGAGCATTTCCGCAGGAAGGGTTCTGCCGTCTTCGAAAATGATCAGGCTGCGGTGGTGGCGCGAGGGCGCGATCGGAATAGCGGTTGCCTGGCTAGGCCTCATGCTTCTTGTCGTAATCTTTGCGGATCGCCTCGCCCCTTATGACTATGCGGCCCTCGACCTTCATCATCGCCTCGCTGCACCTCTTGGCCTCGGCGGCACCATCGCGCATCCCTTCGGTTCGGATGAGCTCGGCCGGGACGTGCTGTCGCGCCTGGCCATATCGATCCGCATCAGCCTCCTTATTGCCTTCGGGGCTACGTTGATCGGCGCCGTCCTTGGCATCACGCTTGGCATTTTGGCCGCTCATTTCCGCGGCTGGGTAGAGCAGGTCATCCTCGGTTGCGTTGATTTCCAGGCAAGCATGCCGTTTCTCGTTTTGGCACTCGCAGTGCTTGCCTTCTTCGGCAACTCTCTGCTCCTCTTCGTGGGGCTCATTGGTCTGCACGGATGGGAACGCTACGCCCGCGTCACCCGCGCGCTTGCGATGAGTGCCAACGAGCAAGCCTATGTGATCGCCGTACGCCAGCTTGGCGCAAGGCCATGGCGCGTCTACCTGCGCCACATCATGCCGAACATCGCGTCGACCTTGATCGTCACCATGACGCTCGCGTTTCCGGACATCATTCTGCTCGAGAGCGGTCTTAGCTTTCTTGGACTTGGAGTGCAGCCGCCGCTTACGTCGCTTGGCAATATGGTCGGCTACGGTCGTGACTATCTGACCCGTGCTCCCTGGATCCTTGTGTTCCCTTCGCTGGTCATCTCGCTCACGACTTTGTCAATTTCGCTCGTGGGCGATTGGCTGCGCGACCGGATCGACAAGACATTATCGTAAGGCCTTCAGAGCCCCGCTGTCGATCCGTCAGCCCCGCGACATGCTGCCTCTCGAGTAGCTGCACCGATCCCGCGGGTCGCCGCATTCGAATAGGGAAAGAGCCAGCCCGAGCGGCTGGGTTTGATGGACTAGCTGGGCATGTGAGCTGTCGCTGATCAATACATCAAGCTGTGTGCCAGCGTCCGCGAGCGTGAACCTGGCTACTCAACGACGAACGGGTCGCGTTTGCCGACTTGGCCGAGTACCTGCTTGCCTCAAATTCATTACTGGCCGGAAGTCGGCTTGCAGAAAGAGTGCAGCTTTACGGACTTTCCGCCTGCTTTTGGTGAGCCGATTTCCGGTGACCGCCACCTGCGACGCTCACTCTGCGTCACCTGATCCACGATCGACTCTGATTCAACGTCGTTCCTTTGGCCGTCAGTAATAGGGGTCCAGGCCGACCCCCCTAGTGCGGCTAGCAACCTTAGCTCTGACCAACTCACCCCGGCCTGGCGCGCAAACGCGACAAAGGCGGCAGAGTTTAGCTGCAAATGCAGTGCCCACATTCTATCCGCTGAGGTGCTGCATCACGAACATGCAGCAGGAGGAGCGAGAAGACTCCGTCAAGCTCTCAACCGAGTGCGTTGGGCACTTTGGGCTTCGACCCGCGATGGATATTGCGCCTGTTTTCGAGCCGGTCGCGTTTTCTTGAAATGCCATCATTAAATCAGAACGTCCCATCGCACGATTTGATGTCTGTCACCGAAGGTTTGCGTGAGGTCGATACAGCCTCGCCCGCACAAGTTCTGACCAAGAGGATCGGGCAATGACATTCTCCAATTTGAGCTCTCCACATCAAACGATCAAACGGCTTGTACTGACGTCAGCGGCAACCTTATTCGCATTGGAAGCTGCACAAGCAGCCGATCTTCCGGCCAAGTCGAAAGCGATCGAGTACGTGAGGGTTTGTGCGCTATATGGCGCCGGCTTCTACTACGTTCCCGGCACGGACACATGCATCAAGCTGGGTGGTTATCTGCGCGCGGACGTGGTGTTGAACAGCAACAGCGACTTTGACCCCGCAGCTAATGGTGTTGCGGGAGCTCGCAATCGCCTGAGCAATTTCTACACCTGGCGTTCGCGGGAAGGCTTGAGTATCGACACGCGCACTGCGACCGAGTACGGCGCGGTTCGCACGTTCTTCCAAGGCGTGTTCAGCTGGACCTCGGGTGGCTATATCGGTGCCGGTGCAGGCGAGGCTGGAGGCGCAACCATCTATAACGCTGCTGTGTCCGGAGGACAGGGCAGTGGAGCGATCGCACAGGGATCACTCGGCGTCTACTCCGCTTTTATCCAGTTCGCCGGCCTTACCGTGGGAAAGGCGGTCTCGCAGTTCTCCGCGCCTTGGACCAACTATCCGGCGAACGAATATGACGATCTACCCGGTGGCGGCGGCTGGGTCACTGGCGTGAACCAGTTGACCTATACTGCCGATTTCGGCCAAGGCATCACAGCCTCGCTCTCGGCTCAGGACCAGGTCGTTTATGGTACTACCAACATCTGGAACGTGAGCGGCGCCACGGCTGCCGGCCTCGCCACGGGGGCTTACGGCACCAACGACATCGGCGCTTCGCGCTTGCCTGACCTTATCGCCATGGCCCGCATCGATCAGGCCTGGGGCCTCTTTCAGGCGTCATTTGCAGCGCATGATAACCATGCGGCCTATTACGGTGTTGACGAAACCACCGGCCATCCAGGCGACAAATGGGGCTGGGCCGCACAGTTGGCCTTGTCATTCAAAAACATCCCGACAGGGATAGGTGACACAATCAACTTGTCCGCCGCGTATACGAATGGTGCGACCCGCTACAACTTCAATGACCTGATGGCGACCACCTACGCGATGTACGGCGGTACGGGCCTGGCTAGCGGTTACCGGAGCGTCGGCCTGGCCGGTCTGTCCGACTCCGTGTTCGTCGCGGGTGCCGGTCAGGAGTTGACCACGACCTACGGCTTCCGTGGTGGCTACACCCATAACTGGGATCCACAGTGGAATACGGCCGTTTATGGCGCGTGGGCCGCCGTTCGGCATGGAAGCACTGCCAAGGGCTATATCTGCGGTGCGTTCGTTGCGCAACTTGCGCTTTCGAGCGGCATGGCTGGCTGTAATCCGGATTTCAATTATGGGGTTGTTGGCCTCGTCACGCGCTGGACCCCGATCAACAATCTGACCTTTACGGCCGACCTCGCCTACACCATGTTTGACCAAAAATACGCGAGCGGAAGCACGGTATCATTACCGTCGCTTTCGGCTGTCGCCAAACCAGAAGCGACCTACGAGTTAAAGGACCAAAACACGCTGACACTGCTGCTCCGAGCTCAGCGCAACTGGTGAGTCTCTGCCAAACCTCAGCGATAAGGAGAAAGAAAGCGCTCTATGGATCCACGTTAACCTCCAAGGAGGCCTTCGGCATGCCCGCCGCGGGCCTCCTGCATTGTGGGCAACTTTTGGTCAGAGGGGCCACGTCCGGTTATTTGCGCAGAGAAAGGCCTCGATCTGATCGGTGAGACACCGAACGCACTTAGGAGATCGAGTGCGCCAGCAGGATTGCAGGCCAACTATCGAATGTTGATTGAAAACGGACCAGGTGGCGTACTGGAACGGAACTCAAGGATTTCTTGATGCAGCCGAAAGATATGTCGCGTGCCTCGCTGCATGTCTGTTTGAGAATGCGATCCCGATAGGCACCTTGCAAGGCGCTTAGATGCGGACGACAGCGCTGATCGTCGGTCAGACAGGAGACGCCCCGCAGCGGCACCGGGGGATGTGCTGAAGCCGTGCCGATGCTTCCCGCGCAAGCCAGAAGCGACTTCAGAACGCCAAAGAACCCGGCGGGTTCCTCAGGGCAAGTCGATCAGCTGATGCGGAGATTTTCGGCGCTCATCTTGCCCGAGCGATCTGCCATCAGGTCATAGCTGACCCGAAGGCCTTCGGCGAGATTGGTGTAGCCGGCCTTCTCGACCGCCCTGACGTGAACGAAGACGTCAGCGCCTCCGTCTTCCGGCCGAATGAAGCCGTAACCCTTGGCCGCGTTGAACCACTTCACAGTCCCAATTGCCATTGCAGTATCTCCAAACTGAACGTCCGCGGTCTCATCGAAAGGGGTGCCTGACCAATAAGAGTCCGCGCGATAGGTACATCTCACGCTGAGCTCCCTCACGCGTCCACAATCGTTTTCGCCGAGGACGGTTCCTGCGGGCGATTGGCCGTGGCGGAGCAGCCCGCGGTGGCGCTCGCATCGCCTGCTGGCTCCTCGGCCAGTGCCTCGGGCTGGCTTTGTGTCACACATCGATCGAGCTTCTCGAGGGCCTCAAGGAAATGCCGTCCCCCCTCGCTAATGGTCCAGTATACCACCTCTCGGCGGATGGGCTTCTGTCCGAAGATATCGAGGTTGGGCCCGCGGCTTCGATGCGCTTCATGCGCGGCGGCCACTCGGGCCCGGTCGTGTAAAAGACGGCCAAATGCTGTGTGACGAACTCAAGACTGTCTCGGCCGTCTGATTGCCGGCAAGTATCTTCAGTATGGAAAGTTGAAAGCTCACATGCGCACGCAAAGATTCAATGAAAGCACAACAATACCGGCACTACCCAAGGCCGGCTAGCTGCCGTTGCCAAATTCTTCTTCAGCGCCTTTCCATTTTCTTGCCCTCTGCCACGATCAATTCACCCCGCATCTTTCTGTTGCAGGCCTGTCGCTTTGTCGCGTTGACGTTTACGGCGCGAAACGGCATGCCTTGATCATCCGGCTGGAGCAATACCTGATACGGCTCACGAAGACCAAAGACATGTCCAAGGTCTGGACGTATTCGCGTCGTACGATGCTGTTGGGCAGTAGCTTCTTGGCTAGCGCGTTGTTCGGGGGCGTTACGGTGCCTACACCAAATCGGCCGCAGCGCAAGGTTGCCATGATGTTGAAGGCGGCCGACTCTCCCTTCGTCGTTGGGTGCACACAAGACGGCATTACCTCGCTGCGTTATCGTAACGATACGTATGACACGGATTATGTCCGGCCTGGAGCCGTGCTGGGGGCAGCTCACGCTAGAGTTCGGCGTGCCGGATCCGAGTGGCATACGCTTCGAGCCGGTTTTGATGCAACGAAGCCGATGCATAGCGCGGCCCTTGAACTGGCAGCCCGCGATGCCGGCGTCCTTCTCACGACCCGCCTCGCAGTCGACGAGGCTGGATTGACCTGGGAGATCATGCTGCGGAACGAGGGCATGGCGAGCGTGGAGGTTGGCGGCCTCTATCTGCCCATGCCGATGAACACCGAATTTCCGGCAGGGCAACCGGTGTCGGGGGCCGTTTTGAAGCACAGCTTCGTCTCGGGGCATGGATCGCACATCTTCTGGATTCGCGGCAACAGCACCGGTCCCTTCCTCATGCTCTTACCGGAAGCGGACACGTCGCTGGAATATTGGGATGTTCACAAGGATTCGGCCGAAGCCAGTGGGACGTGGTGCGCCTACATCTTGGGCGGGGCGACCGCCGGCGAGGCGGTGGCGGGAGGGACTCGCTGGCGACAGCCGACCCATTCCCTGTCCATGTCGCCGGCCGAGGAACGGCGTTACCGTCTCCGCTTCCAGTGGGTTGCCGATTATGAGGCGGCGCGCAGGGCTATCGCGGACGCAGGTCTCGTGGACGTGGAAGTCATGCCGGGCATGACGGTTCCCAACGACCTGCATGTCGACATCGCGCTCGCGTCCTCCATTCCGGTGGAGCGGATCGAAGCGGAATTTCCCGGCGACACGCTGGTGCAACGGTTGCCAGATGGGGCCGGCAGGCGACTGTGGCGCGTTCGCTTTTCGCGATTGGGCGAGAACCGGCTGACCCTGCACCAGGCGGGCGCGCGCCAGACCTTTCTTGAATTCTTCGCGACCGAGCCCGTCGAGACCATGATGAAGAAGCGCGCAGCCTTCATTGTGAAACGGCAGCATCGTGACCCGTCCAAATGGTACGATGGTTTGTTTGGCGAGTGGAACATGGAGACGCAGGTTCTGCTTGGCCCGGACAATTACGACCGCATCAAGGGTTGGCGCATCTACGAGGTGACGTGCGACGATCCCGGGCTGAGCAAGCCTGCTTACCTCGCAACCAAGAATGCCGAGCATCCTGATGCGGCGGAAGTGGCGGCGCTGGACCGGTATATCGATATGTTCGTCTGGGGCGGGCTGCAACGTACCACACAGGAGGCATACGCTTACGGCCTCTACGGCATACCCGATTGGAAGCAGAACCGGGAAAGCAGCGATCCCGGCCCAAAGGGCCGCCTGCATATCTGGCGGCCTTATGACTATCCGCACATCTTCGCGATGTATTTGGCCATGCACCGCATCGCGCGTGACCATCCCGCGATACCCACCCGCCAGAGCGCACGAGATTATTTGGTACGCGCCTACGGTACGGCGCTGGCCATGTTCACGGTGCCGATGCGCGTGGTGATGTGGTCTGCCTACTGCACCGGCTTCTACAACGAATGTGTGATCCCCGAACTGGTTTCGGCGCTCATGACTGAGGGCTTGATGCGCGAGGCCGCGACGTTGGAGGCGCACTGGGCCCGTAAGGTGCGCGCCTTCGTCGATCCGAAGGCGGACCTGTTCAAGTCCGAATATCCGTTCGATTCCACAGGCTTCGAATCAACGCAGGCACTGGCGCGCTCGGCCCTTGACGACCCTGTCGCGATGGGGGTTTCGAAGGCGGCAGCCCGTGCCTTCGCGGAGCGTCAGATCGCTGCAAATCTGTTCTGCCGTGGCTGGCTGGAACCTGCTTATTACTATCTCGGTAGCGATTATCGCGGGACTGCGGGCGATGCCTATACGCTGACTTACATGGCGCAGATGGGCGGCTGGGCGCTGCTTGATCGTGCGCTGAACGATGCAGACGACCCGCATCCGCTCCTTCGTCTCGGCTATGCCTCACAACTCAGCGCGTGGGCTTTGCTGAACAGCGGCCCTGCGTCAGCCGGTCATGGCTTTTGGTACCCCGGCGAAGAGAATGACGGCGCGGCTGCTGGCGGCTTCGAACCGGCGCCGAGAGGGACCACATGGCTCGGTCAGCCGCATCACGGTGGACCGTGGTATTACTCGTGCGAGATCGACCTGGGATTTTGTGGGGCAGTCCGCGCTGCCGCGACGATCGTTGCCGACGATCCCATCTTTGGGCAGGTTTGTTACGGTGGCACGATGGAGACGTTCGCTCACACCCTGCGGATCTGGCCACGTGATGGCGTGCGGCGACGGCTCAACGTGCGGCTCCAGTCTGTCCGATTGGACTTGGTGCTGCTCGACGCCCGATTTCACGCGGATCGACCGATCATTCTGAATTTGGTGGAGGGGTGGATCAGCCTTACGCCGGAGCCGTTTGCCTCATCTGCATCGGGAGTGACGTTCGAATTGCGGTACGATGATGTGAGGAAGCGCAAGGAAGTCATAAGCATCGCGGACGGCAAGATCATCGTCCCCTTGCCTGCGGCGCGCTTACCGCCGGTTCACGTTCGCTAGTCCGCGATTATCGGGTGCGATCGGCGCTTATGGCCCACTGTTCCACGCGGCTTCCGGGGGCGATGACGATCATCGTTGCAAATCCCGAGTCTCTCGGTGCACTTATGCGCGTCACCGCGCTGCTGCATCAACCCATTTTTTTTCTGACCGGCTAGAGCCTTTCCGGGGCGCTTGGGTCGTGTGGCATGCCGGCAGAAGAAGAGGGACCCGCCGCCTAACTAGCCCCTTTGCCTGCCGTTCTGTGATCCGCTTGCCAAACTCGGTCACGCCCCACGATGGGAGGCAGCCTGTTGCGCAAACATGACCCATTGTACGAGCCAGTACCGGAACAGTTCATACAAGTCAGGATTAGCGCGTTCGCTCGCGCTCATGAACCATCTGCGTATTCCAGGGATGGTGATCAGTGATTCCAGGCGATCGCGATTCCAGACGATGGTGATCACTTGCGGAGGCGAACACGACTGACGCGCTAAGAGCATGTTGTTTTTGGCTGGAATCGGGATTCCCACCGGGAGCGATTTCTGATTCAACATCCATGCTGGAGGGCGGAGGCCAGCATGGATGACGCGACCCTATTCGGAAGACATCCGGGAACGGGCTTTGGCGCGAGCTGACGCGGGAGAAACAGTTCGTTCGATTGCCGAGGCGCTCCAGATCAGCGCCTCCTGCGTGACGAAGTGGA
>Ga0209389_1001109_pt1 | contig 18198 bp, 17 predicted proteins | sample CowpearedBW_FD_187526 | JGI IMG/M metagenome (GOLD analysis project Ga0209389, IMG submission 187526) | Root nodule microbial communities of legume samples collected from California, USA - Cow pea red BW (SPAdes) (version 2) | ecosystem: Host-associated > Plants > Roots > Nodule | place: USA...
TTATAAATATTAATATTAATAAATTAATTAAAATATATAATAAATGGAGATAGAAAATTAGATATATAAATTTTAATTTTATTAAAAAAATTATAAGTTTAAGATAAATATAAATTATTGGTATATACTTTAACTAAAACTGATTATATTTTTTATTTACTCAAATAGTTTAAAAAAAGTATTAAAGTTGTTTTCTATTTTTTTATTTAGAAAATATAAACCTTACTATTAATTAAAAATAAACAATAAAATAAGAAAAAAAAATAGATATATAAACTTTAATTTTGATAAAAGAATTATAAGTTTAAGAAAATAAAACTTAAACATGAGAATATATTCTTGGTACTTTAACTAAAAAATTATCATATCTCTTTAACTAAAACTTTGTTAACCTTACTCCCTACTTTTTCTTGTTACACCACCCCTAATCCTTTCCTCTCATATGATGTCATGTGGCACATACCACCTCCCAAATTAATGCTCATGCTATCCCAAATCCCTTTCAAATCATGCTATCCCAAATCCCTTTCACACGAGACATGCTGTCCCAAATCCTCATATCACTCAAGCCCACTAATCAAACCTGACGCACACACCAATTCAAGCACATATTACAATTCAATTCATTGAACACACACCACATAACTAACTGAACATGAACATGGGAACGCTTCACTTACCTACACATAAAACAAAAAAAACTAACTAACCGATTATGCACTCTAAACGCTCAGGCACACACTACAAAAGAATCGCACACTCCCAACAGAGGAGGATTTTTTCTCTCAGACTCACTCTCACATTTTTTTCTCTCAAACTCACTTTCTCATTTTTTCCAATTCTCTCGTGCACCAACAGAGTAAGAAATTAGAGTCTCTCCATACTTGCATTCACAGTGACGGAGCTTCACCGCGACCTTCGACGACGAGTCTATTGTTTCAGTTCTACAATAGTGATTACTCTTTCGGTTTGAAAAGGTTCAGTTCCCGATTCTCCCTTTTTCCTCTGTTCTATTTGTTTTTGGAATTCCTGAATAGGAAATTTATGATAATTTGTTTAAATCCTAGATATTTTGAGTACTGAAATTGAATTTATTGAGGGGAACGAATTTAGGTATTTTAATGTTCGAATGTTCTAGAATTTTACTGAATGTATGTTTGGTTGAATTGATAAGGCTGCTGATTAGATGAGTATTGATGATTGAGATGTTTTGTATTCACAATTAGTCTCTCTTTAATGCACTGGATTGGTGTTCTGGATTTGGTTTGAATCTCGATTTTGATGGATGTAGTTTCAAAGTTTTGGTTTGGGATTGAAAATTGATGTAAGGGGTGATGCTATGAAATTATATCTATTTTGGTAGTTGAAATTCAAAATTTTTGGTAATTGTAGTGGAAATTATGCAATTGTATTTGAATATTCGAGTGTTATTGATTAATTGTTAATCGTTGAGGTTTGATTATCAAAGTTCTAATCTGTTTGATGTTGTATATTTAGTTCATAATGATGCATTTGTGGTTTCGGGTTGATGGAATGAAATTTTATTTTTGATTTCCTTTATCAAGTTTTATTTTATATGTAATTGAACATGTGAGATCATATTATGTTCTCGTGTTTGGTGCACGTGAAAATTTACTTTAATGTTGGATGTTTGAATCGTTTGGATTCTCTTGTTTTTAGGATAAGTCATTTGTTTTAATGGTTGTTGATTTGAGGATGAGAAGTTATGTAGAGGGGATGTTGTTCCACTTTGTAATACTAAGTATAAAATGAACAGGTTTCAAGTAAAAAATGATTGAATATACTTACAATCTATTTAAGTGTAGTTTATGGATTGTAATTGTTTGAAGAAATCTACATGATTTGTACGTGTGATAGACAACTCAATTTTGTTTTGGTTTTGAATATGTTTGATTTTGCCTATATACAGATGATGAAGATGTTCTATTTGAAGCTTTGTTGATAAGTCCATGCACAGTTTGGAGAAGGATAAGTTGTCCCACGTGGGTGAGAAAGAAGAAAAGGACCATGCATTACCCGAATACACAATGTTGGATTGGGTTTTAGAAATTCTAGAAAAATTTCTTCCAAAGTGACCTTACAAGATTTTTTTTTTAATTTTAACATGGTCACTATGGAAGTTGACTTAGATTTACGAATTGTTGTGATTGGAAGTTTTATACCTCTATGTTAATTAAGTGGTAATTAATGAGTTGATAATCAATAAAATTGCAATTGTTTATTTTATTCATTAGAAGCAAAAGGTAAAATGAGAAAATTAAAGTCTTTTTAGTGAAAAATTAGAATTATTTAATTTATTTAAGGAATCTTTAAATTATTTTATATTTTTATAAATTATTTAATTAATTTGTTAATAATATATCTAACATATAAAGAATTTTGCTCCGTTGAAGCTCCAAAGTTGGTGCCTAGCCCAAGAAACAAAGCACAAGAATAACAACAACAACAACAATTATAGTTAAAGCAATTGTTTCATTACGTTAAATTTTTTTAATGTATCAAACACATTTTACGCTAGCATTTGAGTTATTTACACCATTTAACACATTCTCACTTCAATGTCAGTTGGAAAATGCTTTGACATGTCAAAAACATTTAATGTAATTGGGTTAAAAGGATTATATCCTCTTATTTTTAAAGTTAGAGGACTAAAATTAAAGATTTCGAACAAGAATAAAATTCAATTTCGTGCCCAAGTTGAGGGATTGAGAATATTTATAGCCCAGTATTTAATTAGGTGAAGCAAAAGGTTTGGTGAGATGGCAAATAAACTTGCCCCCATGGGTATTATCCAAATCCATTCCAATTTTGATAGGGAATACCTACATTAACTAGGTTTGAGTATGAAGAATATCTAACTTTTTCTATTGGGTGTTGATGTGACCCCAACAAGCCCAAGCTTAAGTGCATTAACAAGCCCAAGCCCACATCAAGGCGCAATCACTAGAAGCATGATGAAGAAGATTCACATGGTTTTACAGATATGAGAGAATTCATATTATGCATTACATACACAATCAAGCATAACAGGCTTCATCACCGTAACATTCACCAAACATAACATTTCACCCCAGCATGTATCATATCAACATCACAAATCATACCTTATCTACCATGTGAATATTCTGTTTTTGCTCTTGACATCGCAAACACCCTTCCTACTGCCTTTAGCTTCTCTCTGGGAGTCTTTTGTTGTTGTTGTGGCATTTAGGGCTTTCCTTTCTTAGGGCAAGAGTTCGCGTAATGACCTAGTTTACGACAAATGTAACACTTCCTCTCTTCGGGCTTCGCTCCCGAAATTTTGGACAATTTCGTCGAAAATGGTCTCCTCCGCATTCGAAACACTTCACTGTCCCATGTCTATCACGCTTAGGTTTGGTGTAGGGTTTCTCCTGTCATTCCTCATCATTGTTACTACTGTTATGATGTGTCATCATAACCTGACTTGGGTCCACCTCTAGTTGTTCCATTGTCTTTACTTGTTCTACCAAGACAAGGAATTCTCGAATCCTCAAAGGTACGAGGAACCTGAGCAGTTTGTGCCTCAAGCCCCTCTCAAACTTCCTACAACGCCACTCCTCGGTGATAGTCTGTGAGTAGAAATTCAGCCTCCCTCTCATGTTTAGCAAAGTTGGGAAAGTACTTTTCCAAGAATCTCGTCCTGAAATTTGCCCAATGCACTTCCTCTTCTCGGGTCTACATTTGTTGCTGCATTCCCACTCACCAATACTCTACATCACCTATTAGTAGGAAGGTGGCATAAGTGAGCTTTTGTGCCTCCGTGCAGTCAATCACCCGAAAAAAATTTTCCACTCCCTAAGCTAAGCATCTGCGCCATCAAAAGTGGCTTTGTCATTGAACTTGGTCGGCTTATGTCTCATGAAATCCTCCATAGTAGTCACTCTCGGTGTAGGCGGTAGTGGAATCATGACCCTTGGTTGTGATGGAATTGGTTGCATCGCATCCACTAGATGATGGATGGCTTGAGCAATTTCGTCAGCCCCATTATTATTTTTGTGCCTTTTGTGTGCCATTGCCTGAATTCGCCACATTTTTTGTAAGCTAACACTATCAAATATAGTTTCATTCATAACTAAGTACCACATGCATTAGCAGTCAAACACAACACACAAAGCTTCGCAACTGAAACACTACAAACTCACTTCCCAAGGCCCAAAATTTTTTGAAAACATTTGCTCTGATACCAAATGTAACACCCCGATTTATGGTGTCACTAGCAGTTATAAAACATTCACTTTATAGAAAAACAACGGAGATGAAACTTTAATATTATCTTTAAACGTGTATGTCAAAATAAATTTCCAGAACATTTTCAAATAACAACAGCAACCTAAAATAAATTACCTTGCCTTTGATATTTATTCGCAATGAAACTTAATAAAAGAAAACCCCGAGTTCATCCCATTCTCTCATCAATCTACACCACGTCTGATACACCTGTTTTATCACCTGCTCCCGTATAACACACACGTTATAAGATCATCGCATAAACACATAAAAAACATAGAAACAAACAAATAGGGGTAAGTTGACCACAAACAATGATATATAAAAGAAATTTAGCAAAATACGACATTGAAAGTAATACTCAACATCACATCCAAGTAAAATACATAAACATAATAATCATAAGCAAGCTCTAGTTTTTTTTTCAAAATCATACTTCGGTTACATATGCACACATTATTTCTTCTTCTGAAAATTAAAGTTTCAATGCTATTACATGTCATTATATTTTTCTTTATTTTTAAATTAATAAAGACTTATCCAAGAGAAAAAAAATAATAAAATAAAATAAAATGAGCTTATAAAATAACATGTGATCATCCATCCCTTTCATTTAAATAACATAAAAACTATTAATATTTATCATAGCATATGGCATAATATTTTAATATATAGTATACATATATCTAGGATTTCCTATTTCACGTAGATTATATAAAACAAATGCATGCATATTTTTTTTCTCTCGTTATTATATTAATACCTTAATATACATTTTTAAAGTGAACCAAAACTTTAAATTTTTTTTTCCATGTGGGCCCTCTCACAAACCCTTTTTCATGTTCTATACTAATACATAAAACTAAAATGTCATAGGTAATGAGAACAATCCAGTACGTTAATAACCACAAACCTTTGCAGACCAAGGGTGTTAAAACCACTCCAAAGCACCACAACATAAAACCAAAAAGTTTAGCATCTTCACCTTTCTCGAAGGCACCAAACAAAACATGAGATATGGTTATTAAAACACAAGCAGCTGCACCACAGTACATAATAAAAGAAACTAATTTTGTATGCAAACCATGGCTCTTCCCTAAAACACCATCAGGTACACATGATAGGAAAATTAACAAAAACAACTACTGCACCATGAAATCAACAACCATGCATTGAACCTCTAATGTGGAAGCACTAGAAAGATAAACAACGAGACAAAGAAAGGGTGTGCAAGCCATAGTCCTTACTCTACCGTTGTCTCATCATGTGACATACTAATGGTATCCAAAAATTGCACCCAAACCATGAGTCTCTCCCTAACGCATATAAACATAAAATATTCCTAGTGAAATTGAAAGCACCACATTGGAAAGGCTGCACCCAACATCACGGGATGTGATCTACTCCATGAACAAGGCTACCTTTTACATGTAAAAAACTAGCACAAGAAGACGAGGCTTGCACCAGAAATATAGAGAATGGAACACTACATCACGCCCCATCTAAGCTACAAGGAAACCGCAACTTTTAAAACAACAATTAAATTACTGGTCAAACCATCCTTCTACGTGAACAACCAAAATTTAAATATCACCGCTAGGGTTTCAACGTGAATGAAAAGATTGAAGGTGCATGTGGTGTGAGTTATTAAGGAGAATAAACAAAATTGCACTACCCCTTGAACATTGAACATCACATAAAACCTGGAAACCCTTACGCAAAGCAAGAAAACATGGAGTTCAAGCAACACAGATTAGAATGCATATCAAAAAATAAAACAGCACATACTCCTCATTATTTCATTAGCACATACATACTCTCCAAATTCTCATATGTTAATCAACCAGAGAAGAGAGAAGGAAGGAAGGTGATTGCAACGTAACCAAAATAGGAATAAATGTATGCACTGAAATTACCCCACCCATATCAATCAAGCAAGAAGACACAATTATATGGCTTGCATCGCAACAAAATCAAATGAACATCGACAAAAAATAATTGCACCACTCGTCCAAGTTTCATTCATCAAACAACCCAAAATAACGAAAACGAAAACAAGTATGGGTTCAAACAAAAACAGAAAGCAAAGTCAGCTTGCCCTACATGGATTGGTTCCTCCAAACCTAGTTTGGCCACTACAACTCTCAGTCTCCACGGTTTCTCTATTGCCTCCTCTTGCCATTTTTTTCTCTCATAAAACCTTAACATTTTTAAACATATATAAACATATATAAATATTAATGTAATTAAAATAATAAGATTGGACCATTTATATTTCTTTCCGTTCCTTTCGATTTCTAAATATAATTCTCAAAAACATCTTACAAAACCCACACACGTGACAAAACAGAGAGAGAAAAAGTAAAGCAATTTATGTGGGCCCCACAACAAAAGATAAGAAGAGAAAAAAAACAACATAAATGAACCTATTCTGCTTCCAGCTAGGGTCAAAGCCACACATGCTCACGCATAGCAAACAAACCCACTAACCGCCAAGCCAATTACTCTATCTTGATGCCATACGCACCGTAAAATTATAAAAACATGTATTCAATATTAAATATTAAATATAATATTAATAATTAAAATAAACAAAACAATAGCTTAAATCTCTCAATTAATTATTCCATATTTCATTATTCAATAAAAAAATTAATTTTAAATAAAATTCACAACTCTAGTTAAGTCATTCATTTTTTTCCATGTTTTTCTCTTTATTATTTTTTTTCCAAGTCTTACAACAATCGTGTGTGGGGATGCGGTTATCGGATTGCCTAGGGTGGGAAGGTCCATCTTTTTGGCGAATCGTCGAAGGTGGCCAATGTGTATCAGTTCTTCAATCTTGTCTTGAGGCACTTTACACTCATCTATGGTGTGACCATTATTCCTATGATACTTGCAATATTTGGTCATGTCGATGTTGGGTGGGTTTAGGGTTTTGCGGGGTGGGGGGATAAGGTCTACTTGAAGGGCTTCGTCCAGAAGGTGAGATTGGGGAACGCTTAGCGGAGCGTATCTCGAAAATCGGGGTGGTCTAGGCTCTTTGGGCTTGGAATCGGATCATGATGGTGGTTTATCGGTCTTGTGAGTTAAGGGCATGTAGTCGGTACAGAATTTGGTGCGTAGGGTTTTCATCTCCTCCATACGGATGTAATCCACAGCACGCAGCTTGAGTTCGTGCATTGAGGCCGATGGTCTGAGATAAACGTTGTTGGCAAACGGGCCAGGTTTCAGTGTGAGGGTCATGCATTGTAAGATCATTTCTTGGGTTAGATTTGGCATACGGAGGGCAGCTTTGCCAAAGCGGTCTATGAAGGCCCTTAGCGTCTCGTCTTTTTTCTGTCTGACGCTAAAGAGGGATAGAGGCATAGCTTGATGGGGGTGGCTTCTGGCTAAGTGGGTGGTGAAGAGATGGGAGCGGGTGTCGAAACAATCAATGGAATATGGGGTAAAGAGGTGAACCATTATAGGGTTGGGCCTCTTAGGGTGGTAGGGAATGCCTTATAGAAAATGGCATCCTCATATGTGTATGGACCAACATGGGTGACATATACTTTGAGGTGTTCATCAGGGTCTGTGTCCCTCGCATAACATTCCAATATGAAGGGTTCCCACTGACTGGGAAGAGGGGTGGTGGTTATGACATCAACAAAAGGATGGTGGCGTTTGGGTTGGTGTGGTGGTAAGGGGTGCGATGGTTTGGGGTGTCGGATGATGGTGGGGAAGATTGTGGTGTAATGATGGGGAAGGATATGGGTGGTGGGAAGGGTAGCGACAGGATGGGTAGTTGTGGGTTGTGTTGGGAGGGTGGGTGGGTGTTGGATAGTCGTCCGGTGGGCGGATATGTTGGGTGTTTGCTGAGTTGTGGTGAAAGTGTGTGGGGTAGGGTTATATTCACTTCTTCCTCGCTGGGTTGGTGCACTATGGTTTTGGGGTCCTCTAGTAGCTCCTTACCCTTCCCCTTCTGGGTGAGATCAGCTTCAATCTTCCTTCTTAGCCTAGAATTCTCCTACGTTAGTGCTTCCATTTCGTCAACACTACGCTTCTTAAGATCAATAAGCTTTTGTTACATCTTGGCATGCCCTTCTAGGATATTGACCAACTTCAAGGTGCTGCCTACAGGCATGCTTGGCCCTGCCTTAGGTTCCTTCACAATTCCAGCTTTGCTACGTGTGGAAACCATTCTTACAAGTTCTCGGATTACTTGGTAAGATGCTAACTTGTGTCCCACGGTAAGCGCCAATTGTTCATACGAAAACAATAACAAAATATTGGGGAACACAAATCACATCTTACCCCAATCACTGACTTCTCAGACTGGTTACTCCTTGGCTTGGATGTGCCTTCTCCTAATTTTGACGGTTTGGACCTTTAAGGGGTTGCCTGTAGAAAGGACTCCAACAATCAAGTCAGCAAAGGCTCTCAAAAGTCAAATCTCATATTAGTAAATTAATGAAAGTGTACCTTTTAATTGTTGGGGTCCAAGTACATTTATAGAGTCATTAATTATGTTTTTCCCTTCTTATGGGTTGGGCCCTCTTCATTGCGTTGGACTAATGTTCAGGTTCTAAAAGGGTCAGGGCCATGCTCAAGCCCTATGTTAGTGAGTCGACACTCGAGGCCTCGCTACAATTATCTAATAGTTTGGGGTTAACAGTCCTTCCTTATGCACTATTCTTTTAAGTAGGCGGCCCGAGCCGTCATGTGTTGTCTTTTTTAGTTAACCATCTTTTTACAATTGAGCTAGACTGATGTGATCCCACCAAGCATACATGTTCCTTCAAGCCCAACATCCCGTGGAAGCCCATTGAGAGGCCCAACAACACGGTCTATGATGAGAAAGATTCATATGGGTATTCCTTTAAATGACCATCAAGACCAAAGCGTCCACACATTATTCACAAGGGCTAAGGAAATCACCAAGATATGAAGGATTACATGTAATTGCAATAGAATAGAATTTATTTTGGGCCAATGTTTAGGCGTTGCTTTCCAATAATACATAAGACATGAAAGGAAAATAGGATGGGGTGCAAATTGGGCTTGACCCATTCCTCTTCATACATGGCCGAGACTATCTAAGTAAGGCAAGGAGACTCATTTGCTTCATGGTTTGACTAAGGTTGGTCATCACATTCAAAGACCAAGAACCCTTCTTGTTCTTCAAGCAAAGAACCAAGGGGCGTGACATTGCCTCCTTCTCCAAGCATTCATCAACGTCCAAGATCAAGGCCCACTTCATCCAATGGCTCTCCTTTCCCATGTGTAAATGGCTTCATATAAAAGCCAAATATTTACTCATTTGTATCACTCTTGAATTTTTGTGCAATAGACACTTTGAGTTGAGAACACCCCTCACTATTGCCACTTGAGAGTCATCTTTTAGAGAGCTTACTCTCTTTACCTCTAGCCCCCTTCCTAAGCTAGAGCTACCTCTAAATCACTCACCCTTTCACCTATCCATTGCAAGCAAGAGCCTACAAACTTGCCTTCCATTTTTCCATGCTTTCTCCATCATTTCCGTTGCACTTGGAGCTTCATGTCTCCACCAAGCTCCATTATAGTGGTATCTAGAGCCATCCAAACTGTGGAGTAGTACCTTGTCTTGGTTGGGTAAGGGTTCTATCCATAGCTTGTTTAGTTTTCCTTGTTTCTTTGTTGTTTCCTCTCTTCTCTTCTTCTTCTTTCATTGTTTTTCATCTTTCACGGTTCATTTGTTGTGTTTATGTGTTTCTATTGTGTTTCTACATTGATTCCATGCAACTATGAGACTACAATAGTGTTCTACACTCTATTTGTAGATTTCCATGCTTGCTATGGTTCGCATCATTTACTAGCTTTCCTTTAAAGTTCAACACCATTTTCTTCATTCTATTGAGTTCCTTGCATTTTAATCGGTGAATCTTGCTTGTTTTTCATTTTTCTACCGTTTAAGTTTTGTCTATGGTCTTCTTCACTTTTGCTTCATATCCACCGTTTATTTCCTTCATTTTGCTGTTTTACTAGCTTGAAACAGTGCCACCATTTCACAACTACGCAAATGATGCTTACACTATGCGTGTGGATGGTTGGACAGTTTTTTTGCCAAGATTAAACCATTTTCAACGTTGGTTGTGGTACCTTAGGGTCTTGATATGTTCATCTTTTATTCATGTATGATTTTAGTTCATAATCATGCTCCACTCCACTAGATTTTCGTTTGAACATCTCCACAAATTTCCAGAGAGCAATCTGCTCTGGTTTCTCTGTTTTCCAGAGCACACACCTTCTGTTTGTTAATTCTCTTGAGTGATACAGTGCCTGTTAATTTTAGTTGTTTGTTGTGCCTAAAAGATAAGACATCAACGAAATTTTTGCAACTAACAAAGACAGGTCTTCTCCCCCGCCATCAAGACAAAATGGTCATGACCTTAGTGGCAAGGAGGAGGAATACCAACGCCCCTTTCAAAGGTAAGCTCCTCATGATAGGAGACAAAGGCGTGTACCTCCTCACCCAAGAGAAGATAGACTCGCCTCCTTTCTGTAACATCCCAAAGGAATATTACTAATTTTTAATTAAATAAAATAGGAAATAAAAATAAATACCTCATTTAATATAATGTCATTTCCCAAAAACACGGGAAATTTAAAACTTTAATACACATGTAATAAAAACAGAAGTCCATAATTTATAAACGGCAATAATAGTCAAATGGCTCCAAAAGGGTTACATAATTATCTTAAAACCCAAAATAATAACATATATACAAAATCCCATGCTATCCTTCGCTCCAAGTCTAAGCATCTCCTGGCCCACCTGTCAAATCATCTGCTCCCGGATAACGAGTTATCCGATCATTGCCACACACACACAGAAAGGGTGAGCTATGCACAATATATAAAAAGATACATGAAATAAATATGCCACTCATCCCAAAAAAAACATGAGTAAATATTTCACTATTTTCAAATCACTCATCCATGATCTCATAGTCCTTCATGAGTCATATACATGAACTAGGTCTTAGGACTTCACTGTGCTCCCACGAAACTAACCCATTCGTGGTCCAACCCTGTGAGCCTATCCTTCTCATAGTCCTGCCCTACAGACTCCTCGTCTGTAGTAAAACATCCAAGTCTTCACAACTTGGACCCTGGCACGCACACAATCACCATACTATGGACTCCTCGCTCAATAGTAGCCGACGGGAACATAACAGTTCCTTGCCCATCGTGCGCCCGACGCATGTAATCACCATACTAAGGACTCCTCGCTCATTAGTAGCCAACGGGAACTCAACCAGTTCCATACCCATCATGCGTCCAACCGTCAAGCACATCCCAAACCCCTATTGGACTTAGTCCTTCAAGCCCAAACACCACACCATATGCATATACTTCCTATACTAAGGAAAAAGTAGCCAAACCAACACACACAAGCACACACAAACAAGGCAATTCGGATAAACTCGCTTAAGCCAGGGACTCTCGCTCAAGCTAAGCCCTCAGCCTCGCTTAGGCTAGTTCACCTCGCCTGAGCGAGCTTAAAACAGTGGCTTCTCCACGTTATCTCGCTTAGGCGAGATCCCCTCGCCTGGGCGAGCCATACCATCGTTCAAAATAACACACACCTCGCCTAAACGAGGATTCAATCAAACACATATCAGTTCTCATCGCAACCTCGCTTAGGCGAGCTATTCTCGCCTAAGCGAGCATGCCTGTCGCTCAGAATTCCCAAAACCTCTCGCTTGGGCGAGAAATCGTGCTAAGAACATCCAGGTTTCCTCGCAACCTCGCCTAGGCGAGCCATTCTCGCCTAAGCGAGACTAAGTGTCGCTCAACACTGAACCAGGTCGCTTGAGCAAGCAGCGCGAACCAGACCAGAAACGAGGTTCTGCAACTCTCGCTTAAGCAAAATAGACTCTCTTGGGCGAGACTTGCAGAGTTCCCTCTTTGTCACACACGCGATTTACCCAAAATCATTGCCAAACCAGCCTGTACTCATACCAAATAGCATTCAATCATTGCCTAGCATAAAACAATGGCTAGCAAACATCAAACATACTATTTCATTTATTCACATTACCCCAACTCGAGAGTGAATCCTTTCTACCCTATTCCATACCAAAACCATCATTCAGTCATATTCCATTACCACAAAAAAACTTCTTGCACATTGTCAATTTCCACCATTCCCAATCACAAGTCTATAATATGCAATTCATACCATATAAAATCAATATGAGAATAACACAAACCCAGAACCACAACCATAATTCGTATACAAAATAGACAGCTCCCCTAACCTGAATGCTTGATTGAAAAATTGGGAAGAAAATGGGATTCCTTGGTTCACCAATGATTTACCTCGGACTCTCTCTCAATTCAGCCCCTTGCACACCCAAAAACCTCACCTCTCACCCTCAATTTCGTGCTCCTCTCTATAAGTGAACTAACCAAACTACAGAAACCCTATTCACCCTTCTATTTTTCCTTCTATAAGTGCCTTAAAGTGGGTTAATGAAAATAACAAAATTGGCTTTAGTGTGGCTTAATTGCTATTCAAGTCCCTTAGTTGGTGATTTTTTCAGCACCTAATGGTTACCTATTTTTCCTTCTATAAGTGCCTTAAAGTGGGTTAATGAAAATAACAAAATTGGCTTTAGTGTGGCTTAATTGCTATTCAAGTCCCTTAGTTGGTGATTTTTTCAGCACCTAATGGTTACCCTTCTGCTAGGTTTTCTTTGCCTCTTCACATTCAAACCACAACTAATATTTAGCAAAAATAAGGCTTACTTTATGTCCATCAAGGTTTGAACCCATGACCTTCCACTCAGAAGAACAAAGCATAACCACTATGCCAAATCACATTTTGTGATAACCATTAAAATCTTATGATTATACTATCACTCACCATTCACAATTACATTACCAAAACAAAATAATAATAAACCAAACAACACATAATTGACATACATAGGACTCGAACCCAAGTCCTCTCACACAATCAAAGTACTCTCAACCACTTGAGCTAGTACTTTTCCACATCACATCAAACAATAATTAATGCCATAAAGGCTCTTTCTACTTGCATTTATTAATTAATTAATTATTTAATTAATTAATTTTCACGGGTCTTACACTTTCTATGGGAAAGACAATGTAGAGGCCTACCTAGATTGGGTGGCAAAGGTTGAACAATTGTTTGACAGCCACATGGTTGAGGAAGAGAGACGTGTCTCTCTAGCTGTCCTCAACTTCCAAGGCCATGCTTTAAATTGGTGGACAACCCTTGTCCTCCAAAAGCGAAAGAAAGGCCTTCCCGAGATTGAATATTGGTTTGATCTCAAAGAGGCCCTCCATGCTCGCCATGTTCCTTCTTATTACAAAAGAGAGCTTATGGATAAACTCCAAAGGCTCCAACAAAGAAATATAATTGTGGAGGAATATAGGAAAAGAATGGAGCTCTACATCTTAAGGGCTGGGATTGATGAAGTGGAAGATCTAACCATTGTTAGGTTGCCTTAATTACAACATCAGGGATAGGGTTGAGTTGTTGCCTTACAGAGATTTAAATGAACTTGTGCAAATGTCTATCAAGGTAGAGCAACAACTCTTGCGGAGACCTTTTCGCAAGGACTCTTCTCCCTCTTCTTCCAAATCTGATTTTCAATAGAAAGATTCTTTTCATGAAAAAGAGACCACTCCAAGATACCAAGCAAAAGGTCATGATAGAGGTGCTTCCTCCAAGAGGGGTAGTGAGATCAAATGTTTCAAAAGTTTAGGTAGAGGTCACGTGGCTTCTCAATGCCCTACCAAGCTCACCATCGTGTTAAAGGGCCAAGACCTCTACTCCAGTCAGGATGAGTCTCCCGAGTAATCTCATTCCTCTAGTGACTCCCATAGTGACACATCTTCAAAAGACAAAACTCATGCATATGCCAAAGAAGGTTCTTTTTGATGATTCAGAGGCTTCTCAATAGCCATCAAAACCTTCCTCTCAATGATCAAAGGGAAAATATTTTCCACACTTGTTGTGAAGTTTCCAAAAAGCTTTGTTCCTTGATCATTGATAGAGGGTCTTGTTGTAATTGTTGTAGTACAACTATGGTTGAGAAGTTGAACTTGACATTGATGCCCCATCCTAAACCTTACAAACTTCATTGGCTTAATGAAGATGGGGATCTCGAGGTCAAGCATAAAGTGATTGTAAAGTTATCCATTGGCAAATACAAGGACAAGGTTGTCTGTGATGTCATTCCAATGGAAGCTTGCCACATTCTCTTAGGTAGGCCTTGTCTGTGATGTCATACCAATGAGATCACTCTCCAACATCATTCAAAAACTTATGTTCTGCATCCTCTTACTCTTAGTCAAGTCGCCCATGACCAAGCTCAAATACGAGCTAGGAGAGAGGAAGAAAAGTCCATTAAGTTATCCAAGGACTCAAAGCAAAAGGTAGAAGAAGCCTCTTCTTCTATAGATGTACATCATGAAGTGCTTCTCACTTAAAAAGCTCTTCTTCAAACCCTTCATGATGAACATGCTTCCTACCTTTTATTTTGCCAAGCCGTCCTCACTTGTCTGCAACATCCATCACTTAAGGATCTCCCTCCTTTTGTCCGTGCTCTTCTTCAAGAATTTGAAAATATTTTTCCAGAGGATGGTCCCCAAGGCCTCCCACCTTTTAGAGGAATTGAGCACAAAATTGATTTTGTCCCAGGTGCAAGTCTACCAAATAGACCAACTTATAGGACAAACCTAATTGAGACTAAGGAGATAGAAACCCAAGTCACTGAGTTGTTAGACAAAGGATGGGTTCAAAAGATTTTAAGTCCTTATGTTGTTCCTGTGTTGTTGGTGCCCAAGAAAGATGGGAAGTGGCACATGTGCTGCGATTGTAGAGCCATCAACGACATCACAATCAAATATAGACATCCAATTCCTAGACTTGATGATATGCTTGATGAATTGCATGGAGAAAAGTTGTTTTCAAAAATAGACATCACGAGTGGTTATCACCAAATTCGTATTGCCAAAGGTGATGAGTGGAAAACCGCTTTCAAAACAAAATTTGGTCTATATGAGTGGTTAGTCATGCCTTTTGGCCTAACCAATGCTCCTAGCACTTTCATGTGCTTAATGAATCATGTTCTAAGGGATTGTTTGGGGAAATTTGTAGTTGTTTATTTTGATGACATTTTAATTTATAGCCCAAGTTTCACTCTTCATCTAGGACACCTTAGGGTAGTCCTTTCTCTTCTTAGAGACTATCAACTCTATGCCAATGTTGACAAGTGCACTTTTTTTGTAGAGAGTGTCATCTTTCTAGGGTTTGTGGTCAATAAAAGTGGGGTACATGTTAACCCCGAGAAAATCAAAGCCATCCAAGAATGGCCTATTCCAAAGAATGTAGGGACATTCGTAGCTTCCATAGGCTAGCTAGCTTCTATAGGCAGTTTGTTCCCCATTTCTCCACCATTGCATCTCCCTTAAATGAACTTGTCAAGAAAGACACACCTTTTGTGTGGGGTGATAGGCAACAACAAGCCTTTGATGAGATCAAGGCTACACTCACCCAAGTGCCAGTTCTAGCTCTGCCAAATTTTGAGAAAACCTTTGAGCTAGAATGTGATGCTTCTGGGGTTGGCATAGGTGCGGTGTTATTGCAAGAAGGCCATCCAATTGCGTACTTCAGTGAAAAACTCAATGACCCTTCTCTCAATTATCCCACCTATGAAAAAGAGTTGTATGCCCTTGTGCGTGCTCTTCATACTTGGGAACACTATCTTGTGTCAAAAGAGTTTGTTATTCACATTGATCATGAAACTTTAAAGTATTCGAAAAGCCAGCACAAGATCAACAAGAGGCATGCAAAGTGGGTTGAATTTCTAGAGAAAATCCCTTATATCATCAAATACAAGAAAGGGAAATCCAATGTTGTGGCTGATGCACTTTCTAGAAGATATACTCTTTTAGCCAAACTTGGATCTCAAATTCTTGGATTTGACAATATATGTGAATTGTATGGTCAAGATCCCTTCTTTGCTCCTATTTCTTCTAATTGCTTAAATAAGTCCCAAGGCAGCTTCTCAATCTCAAATGGATATCTTTTCAAAGAAGCCCGCCTATGCATTCCATGTGGTTCTCATCGTAAACTCTTAATCATTGAGATGCATGAGGGGGGGCTTATGGACATTTTAGGGTCGCCACAACGTTGGCAATGCTTAAGGAAAAATTCTTTAGGCCCCACATGAAACGTGATATTCAAAAACATTGCGCTAGTTGTTTAACTTGTTTACATGCTAAGTCTAGTGCAATGCCTGTTGGGATGTATACTCCTTTGCCTGTGGCTTCCACCCCTTGGGAGGATATTAGTATGGACTTTGTCCTAGGGCTTCCAAGGACTTCTAGGGGTGTTAATTCGATTTTTGTGGTTGTGGACCGTTTTTCAAAAATGACACATTTTATTCCTTGCCACAAAGTCGATGATGCAAGCCACATTGCAAAATTTTTCTTTAGAGAAGTGGTTCGTCTTCATGGCTTACCCAAGACAATTGTTTCTGATAGGGATACTAAGTTCCTTAAGCCATTTTTGGAGGACTTTGTGGTCTAGGTTTGGAACTAAACTTTCTTTTTCTACTTCTTGTCACCCTCAAACTGATGGGCAAATAGAGGCAGTCAATAGATCCCTCTCCATATTGCTTAGGGTTGTGCTTAAGGGGAACCATAACTCTTGGGATGAGTATCTTCCCCACATTGAGTTTGCATACAATAGAGTGGTCCATAGCATCACCAAACTCTCACCTTTTGAGGTTGTCTATGGCTTTAACCCTCTCACTCCTCTAGACTTGTTACCTCTTCCATCTTCTTTTAACTTTGTTCATAAAGAAGGGGTTTCTAAGTCCCAATTCATCAAAGATTTTCATGAGAAGGTTAACAGTCAAATTCAAGCTCAAATAGAAAAGATTGCACATTCTAAAAAAAGGGGCAAGAGAGTGTGGTCATTCAATGAGGGTGACTTAGTTTGGTTACATCTAAGGAAGGTAAGATTTCCTCACCTAAGAAAATCCAAACTTGGTCCCCGAGGTGATGGTCCATTCCAAATTCTAAAGAAGATCAATAATAATGCTTATCAATTAGAAATTCTTGTTGAATACAGTGTGCATCCTACATTTAATATAACTGACTTAGTTCCTTTTACAGGTTCCATAGATGATGAGGATGACCACCACGATTTGAGGACAAATCCTCTTCAAGGTGGAGGGGATGATGTGATCTCACCAAGCATACATGATCCTTCAAGCCCAACATCCTGTGGAAGCCCATTGAGAGGCCCAACAACAAGGTCTATGATGAGAAAGATTCAAATGGGTATTCCTTTAAATGACCATCAAGACCAAAGCATCCACACATTATTCACATGGGCTAAGGAAATCACCAAGATCTGAAGGATTACATGTAATTGTAGTAGAATAGAATTTATTTTGGGCCAATGTTTAGGCCTTCCTTTCCAATAATACATAAGACACGAAAGGAACATAGGATGGGGTGCAAATTGGGCTGGGCCCATTCCTCTTCATACATGGTCGAGACTATCAAAGTAAAGCAAGGAGACACCTTTGCTTCATGGTTTAACTAAGGTTGGTCATCACATTCAAAGGCCAAGAACCCTTCTTGTTCCTCAAGCCAAGATCCAAAGGGCGTGACATTGCCTCCTTCTCCAAGCTTTCATCAACGTCCAAGAGCAAGGCCCACTCCATCCAATGGCTCTCCTTTCTCATGTGTAAATGGCTTCATATAAAAGCCAAAAATTCACTCATTTGTATCACTCTTGAATTTTTGTGCAATAGACACTTTGAGTTGAGAACACTCCTCACTATTGCCACTTGAGAGTCATCTTTTAGAGAGCTTACTCTCTTTACCTCTAGCCCCCTTCCTAAGTTAGAG
>Ga0209389_1001116_pt1 | contig 18157 bp, 9 predicted proteins | sample CowpearedBW_FD_187526 | JGI IMG/M metagenome (GOLD analysis project Ga0209389, IMG submission 187526) | Root nodule microbial communities of legume samples collected from California, USA - Cow pea red BW (SPAdes) (version 2) | ecosystem: Host-associated > Plants > Roots > Nodule | place: USA...
TTAAAAATTTATTTAAATATTTGAATACTAAAAAAAAAAATTAGGTGGGTTGGTGAGCCAACCCACTTAACCCACCAACCCGTGGTGGATTGAGCCGGGTTACAAAATTTCTGGCTCACCAGAAAGTGAGCCGGGTTGGGTCACTTTGACATGTCTAGTTCTCTTTATTGTTTTTGGTGCACAATTTTCTTAGTGTAACTTCTTCTTTTTCTGCCATGGTTGCTATAATGTGGTGTACAATCTTCCTCTAGGAAATGGGACTAGTGGTTATATATGATATTCTGTTTCACTCAATCTTTTATTTTTAGGGTATGTTGTTGTGATAGTTGAAGGTGCTTCTAGTTGTGCTAAGGGAAACGTAAGGTTTTACAATAATCATCCAGGGAATACGTTTATGAATTGATCTTAGAAAGTGGATCTAGACCTAATTCAACCTTAAAAACTAACTTATAAGGTGAGATTTGTATCCATTTATATCTTATAATTTATACATATCTCTAGTCAATATGAGATCTCCAACACACTCTCTCACGCCAAAGTTTTTATATCTTGAGCATGGGACTAGATATTTGTAAGTGGTCTGATAATGATTGACACGATAGACCCAACAAATCTTATTAGGATATACTATGATATCATCTTAGAAAAGTGAATTTTGGCCTAACTTAACCTAGTAAAACTAATTTGTCAGGTGAAATTTGCATCCAGTTATGTATTGTAATTTGACTATATATGAATTGATATGAATATCCAACAGTAAACTTATGATAGCATTGTAATTATTCTAATTTGGTCTTATATAGTTTTGGTGCAACATTATATTTTGATTGCCCTATCAAATTATCATGTTTAGTGCGGAAATTTGGAATTCTTGTATTTGTGTTGTTTACTATCCTGTAAAATTTCGTACTAAAATTATGAGCATAGCTGGCAAAGATCTTCTTTTCCCCAATTATGATTGCAGTCTGCATCTCTGATAGATGCTCACTATCTGGTGCTTCCTGTGGATATATTTATTTGAAGTGTTTATTATTAAGAAGAAAAGTACATGGGTTTCTTTGCTCTGCACATGAATTAATCCTTTCTATTAAATGCAGAGAGAAATGGGAATTGCAGGAGTCCTAAGGAACATTGTTCGCCCTCTGTCACTTGCATCATCAAGAACCTTGACTTCTCGAATGCCCACCAATGTTTCGATGACATCGTTTTGTCCTGTTTCTCCATCTCCCTGTAAACCTCCCCAGTGGATTCTTCCCCTCTGGAATCACTTCCATAGCTTGACAGACAGCTTGACAGACACTCGCTTCCCAAAGAGACGACCCTCTGATAAATCTCGTCGAAAGAGGGCCAGCCTGAGACCGTCTGGTGTGTGCATTTTTGTGCTTTTGAGTTTGAATTTGACTTGAATTTTGAGACAATTTATGTGGTTCAGGACCTTATGCTTGGGTTCAATATACACCTGGCCAACCCATACTTCCAAATAAGCCGAATGAGGGGAGTGTCAAAAGGAGAAATGAGAAGAAACGCATGAGGCAGCGCCGTGCCTTTATATTGGTGCGCTCTCCCCTTACTCTGTGCAAATTGAACTTTGGGGACTTCATGAATGTTGAGTGTGCTTTTTGTTTACATTTGAAGAAAATGACAACTCTTTTCTAAATGTAATAATGCTTTGAAAAGAGGGAGGGGGACGGGCAATTGGAAATGAAAATGGATAGGAAAATTCATGGTACTTGCTGATTGTGTTAGAAATTTGTTATTTTGAATTAGTTTCATTTCATGTTGTGGGAGTCATCTTGTTTAATGGTGAAGAGGGTAAACCTAGTTGGATAAAGCTACTTGTTTGTTGTTGAGAGTCATCTTATTTAATGGTTAGAACTTCGTGAATGTGTATAATATTGTTAGGTGAGTGAGTTTTAAACAATTATGGGAGATATACAGGATCTAGTCATTTGTCACAAGCTATAACAAGTCCATGTGAATCCACTAACTCTTGGCCCTTGAAATTACTAACTCTTGGCCCTTGAAATTACTAACTCTTAGCCCTTGAGAGCATGTCTTTTTTTTTTTTTTTTTTTTATTCATGGACATCACATTTATTTTTAACTATATCCCTTTAGTTCTTTTGAGAATTCCATTTTGTCATTTAATCGTGTAAGCTTCATGAACATGGGATATGAAAGGTACTATTATATTTTGCTAGAGTAGATGGTGTGCAAGTCTTAAGTACAACTATATTTGGTGGTAAGTTTATTTGCTATAGAATGTCAAACGAGTTCCATAGAAAAAACTATAGCCATAATCACCATTTAGAAATTCAAATTTTGTAAATGAGGTGAACTTTTGTCTATATTTAACTGTATTAGACCACTATGTGCTTATTCATTGAAAATAACTGGAATATATTCGGATTCTTTGGCAAATAATTGACTATCAAGTGTGAATCAAAGGTCTATTGTGTATCCACTTCAAAATTTGTTAACGCGATTAAGGAGGTTAGAGCGATTTTTTTTAGAACTTACCAAAATACCGATGTTTGAATTGATTTTTTGTTTTGTAAACTAGAAGTTTCTCTAGGTATGCTATCAGTCCAAATATTTGTATTGGGATAAATGTTGAATGTGAACTCTTGCATACAGGCGGAGAGGAAGAAAAGGAAAGCTCAGCTGCAAGAGGCTAATCGGAAGAAAAATATTGAGAGGGTAGAGCGTAAAATGGCTGCAGTTGCAAGGGAAAGGGAGTGGGCAGAAAGACTGGCCGAGTTGCAGCGACTTGAGGCACAGAAGACAATCTAATGGAATTTTTTAGGACCTATCTGCAGTTGGTAACACTGGTTGTGCACTCTATACACTATTTCTATATTTTCAATATGTTCAGAAACATGAAAGTCTGAATCCCCCCATTTTGTTGTTGAGAGTAAGGCTATAAAACGCTGACACTTTTCTATTGAAACAATAATGAAAAAAATAAAAAAATAAAAGAAACTTGGTATGGGTAGATCAGTGTGCACATGCTAATAAATCTAACAGTCTACAACATTAGGGTGGAAATATGAGTTAGGAAGAATGATGAGAAGGAGCGAGGAAAGTAGAACTGGTTTTGGTGTGATCCAAAGGAAGGTGAAGGGAAGGGGAGGGGTTATCCAGAATCTATTATCCATTTTGGCATATACCTGGACCAAGTCTCTCCTCGTGATTTCATTTAGGTGTGCTCAGACCACCACCATAAAAGATTGTAAGGAATACAGAAAAATATTTAGACCGAATATTCAAAAGAAAGGAATAGAAAGAGATTTTTAGTACCAAGGTTGAAATTGTTTAGATGTAGGGAAAGAAAGTAGAAAAAGAAAAGTAAGAAAAAAAATTCATAGATGCATTTAATATCTGTATGAAACTAAATTCCATCAGCCTCTTACACTGTAGCAGCTTTACATTTTCAAAATTGGAATAGAATAATTTGAAGAATAATCCATTGCTATAATTATTGAAAATAATAAAAAATTAACTTACTAATATCCAGAAATCAAACTTTTTGCTTTCTTGTGGATTGGATATGAGAACTTTTCTTTTTTTAACAATCAATTCTTTTTCTTCACAGGAAAACTAAAACATGAATTTTATAATTAATGATAACGTGTACGATCAATTGTAGACCAACAATTGTTGTTATTATTATTATTATTATAACCAATAATTGACTAATTATTGTGAGTCATGAGCTTAATGTTGTTTATCTCTGCCCATCTTAGTTTTCTATTTTAGTGCCTCATTTTCTTAGGGATTTGTGTTTCTATTTTATTATTATTTTAAAGTTTAAGATAAGATTAATTGGTTTTTTTCTCATTTATACTATTACTAGTTAATATATATATATATATATATATATATATATATATATATAAAGAAAGGAAATCTAATAAATATTTTATTAAAGTGTTTATTTATTACATTTATTTCTTTATCCATAGGAACCATAAACACATCTAAAAAAAGATTATAGTAATTGATTATTAATGGATGATTGTTTTTAAGATTTTTTTTTCATAACTAAAGTCTGATATTTATCATACTATCTTCGTTAAGAGGACGCACTTCCAACATAATCACTTATGTTAATATGAATAATTATTTTAATTGATTTTTTGAGATAATACTACCAATTTATCAAATTTGCCATCATTATTAGAGACTAAACTTTTAAAATTATGTTCTCATTAATCATGGGTGCAAAACGCAAATACTTGTAATATTTAATAGACACAAAAGAACGAAAAGAAATTTAAAATTATATAGACTATAAAATGTCTTATAAAAAAAGACTAATATGATTAGTCTTATAAAATATGGGTCAACTAAAGCAATGTAATTAAGTGATTAATTTTTAGTTTTAAGCGAGTATTATATTCCTATAAGTTAATTTATTTAAAAGAAAAGAAAGGAAAGGGATAAAGATAGAAGGATTGGGAGAAGTGGAAAAATAGAAGTATAGTCTTGTCTTCAAAAGTTAGGTACTCTCCATTATTATAATGAAAGTTAAGCAATTTCTTCTTTTCATTTTCTTCAAAACAATACTTGAGTGGAAAGATTAAGAAAGGTAAAAGATTAATAGTTATGCATTAGAAGAAACAATTTATGTTAGTTAAGTTTTGCTTTAAAAATATGTTGTGTATTATAATAGAAACAAACTCAATCATTGAGATTTACTTTTTCAAAAAAGTTTATTTTACCTTATATATGAGTTGATTTAAACAAAAACTCATGAAAAGGTCCGTGCAAATAAACTCGTTGATTTAAAATTTGCCACAAAAAATTTACCATACTATTTGCCAAATTAGTAACTTTTTCCCCCCACAAATCTACCAAATCTATTATTTCATCTAAACTTAAGCTAGGTGAATTAATTTTATACAAAATTTATATATACCAAATTAGTAATAAATTTATTATTTTAGCTTATTACTTCACTTAAATTAATTTTTTAAAATAAAATTTGAACTGTTTTCCTTTTTATTTGATTTTAATGGAATGGTCTTCTAATCCACACTTAGGCCAGGATGAACAGTACATTTTTTCCGTTTCTCTATACTTAGTTAGAAATACAGTTTTTATTGAATAATTTTATAAAATATAGTGTTTTGAAAGAAAAAAAAAGAAAAAGAAAAATATTTTTTCACTAATTATTTAAATAAACGAGAAAGAGAATATTAATTAATAAATAAACTATATGTAGTTTTTTTATAATACTAATAAATTTTACTAAAACATATGTTTTAATTTTAATATTTCTCTGTTACATAAAACTTTACTTGAAAAAAAAAGTAATTAAAAAAATGTCTTGTTTTACCTTCTTTTTTCTTCCTATCTAAAAAAAATAAAAAAGAAGCATATTTATCTCGTGTCTTCCTTCTCCGACCAAAATTTTATATCATATATATTTGTTTGTAGTATTTGTCACGAAAAGCATATATTTTTTGATGAAATTGGTTCTTCTTTTTTTTCTTTTTTTAAATATCTAATATCTATATCTATGTGTGTGACCGCTAACTCATATTTTGCATTTTGACCAAGTCCAATGCCAAAAATTCTTATATATAATAATTTTTTTTAGAACTACTGTGTAATTAAATGTCATGAATCTGTCGTAAACAAAGGAAATTTTATTGAAAATATATTAATTAAAAGTTAATTTGGTATGGCATAGAAGATACTATTTTAATCCTTAAATTAATTAGTATTGATTAATTTACTTTTACCTTACAATCTTAAGAACCAAAAACAATGCTTATTTTAATAGTTAAGTTGATCAATAATGATAATTTATAATACATAAATAAATAAATGAAATGAAAGGTGACACAATTAGATGTATAATTTTTCATTGTACATATTGATAAGTAAATAATATTCATTGTTAGTTAAATTATAATATACAAGTTTATAAGTTATTAATAATATAAATATAAGAAAAGCATAAAGTCGAGTCTTGGCAATGAGAAAAATAAAGCAATAATATATTCCATGAGGATAAAGCAATAATATATTCCATGAAGATAAGATAAACTTCTTCACACACATAATACTAATAGCAAAAATTCTACGGACAAAATTAAGGGATGATTTTAAGAGAGATCAAAGTACATTTTATCTTTATCTTCATTGAATGTGTAATTTTTAACACATTTCTCGAATGTAAAACTAAATAATAAATTAAATAACAATATAAAAATATGATTGATGTGATAAATTTAATAAATAACAAAAAAGTAAATTTTGAATAGTTATAAGACTATTATTTTTTTATTCGGATGTGGGTCTTAAAAACTTATACATTCACAATTTATTTATTTTTTATTTTAGTTAACTTGACTGACTTAAGAAGACCATAATTTAATTTGTTTGTTTAAAGAGAAAAATGTTAAACCGTCATCATATTTAACTGGAAAAAGGTTGTCTTTCATGTTTAAAAAATACACGTAATTCCATACGGAAAAAACACTCACGCCACACGAATAAAAACAATTCACAATATAATATAATTTAGTCGGCAGCTACATGACGCAATCAAAATGTCTTAAAACTTGTTAATCAATAAAGTTTATTAAATTTCCTACCAAATATTTTCACGTAATACTGTAATTAAAAACAAAAAAATCCATATTATTATATGCGTCATAGGGTGACAAGAACTAAAAGATGACATTGCACGTGATATGTATTTTTCTTATATATTAATATTCAAACTTTGTCTATTTATCTTTAATATATATTTGTATCATTGACATTCCCCCAATGGTCCAAAAAGAAATGTTTATTTAAACTGTGTGCTCTTAATTCGAAATTAGTTTCATTTTTCAGAAAACTTGTCTATAAAAAGGAAGATTGTCCCCTTTTATTTATGGTATAGGTTTAATATATCTCTTTCACATCCAAGTGATCGATTTGATAATAATATAATAAACATACTATTTTATTTTTGATTAATTATATTCACAAAAAATATAGTTTGTAAAAGAAAGAATTGAAATGGAAATTTGGATTTTAAAGGAAAAGTAATTAGAATAATATGAGAAGGTGTGATGAAAGAGCATGAAAATATAAGGATAAAGGTAAAAACAAATGATTGTTGCTGTGGAAAGAGAGAAGGGAAACAGAAAGTGGTTTTCGTTCCCATTTCCATGAACTTTCGATGAGGGACCCATCAGCTTTGTGATTAAAAGACACAGTCTTATCCCTCAAAATCCAACGCTCTTCTTCTTCTTCTTCTTCCTCATGCCAACCAATCAAAACATCGGTTTCCTCGAAACACTAATCCATCATTAACCACGTAGCAAGTGAAGAACGATGATGTCGAAGATAAGAATTCTGCAAGCAATAGTTGCAGGACTAACGTACTTGTTGGCGTTGTTAACGAAAGTGGTGGTGAGCCAAAAGGGTCGTCCACATCAGCAGAAGAGTGCGGAGGAGGAGGAGAACGAGAGGTTTGGCCTGAGTTGGAGGGTGGCGGTGGAAGCAAACAATGTGTGTCCATGGCGGACGGTGCCACCTCGGTGCTACCACCACCTTCAGAACTACATGTGTGCAGGACAGTACGAGCGTGACCTAAACCTCGTCGTCGAACACATCCTCATCTATGCCTCTCAGATTCAACTTTCCTCTGACGGCATGGATGCTTGGATTCTTGATGTTGATGACACTTGCATCTCCAACGTTTCTTACTACAAAGCCAAGCGATTTGGGTACGTAACCCACTTTCTTTGCTTCTTCCATTCACACACTAACTAGTTCTGAGAGGTTTAAATAATTTTTTGGTACCACCAAAATTTGTAATTAATCTCTCTTTAAAATTTTTGACCAATTTAATTTTTCATATTTAAAAATGCATGAATTTAGACCTTTTAACCAAATTTTGTTTGATTTGACGTTTCAAGCGCATTTCATAATGTTTGACACATTTTTGCTTTAATGTTAACTCAAATATTATCATAAGATGTATTTAAAATATCAAATAAACTTAACAAAATTTGATAGAAAAAACTAAATCTACACATTTCTAAAAATGAAGGACTAAATTGGTATAAAGTTTTGAAGATGGACTAATTCCAAATTCACTGAATCTTGAGGACTAAAAATATATTTAACCTTTTTTGAGATAATATTAGCACTGAAATGTGTCAAATGGTAAACGATCGAAACTTTAATCTCAAACGTCATTTAACACGTCAAAATAATTTGATATAATCGGATTAGAAGAACCGTATGTACTATTTTTTAAATTTGAGAATATCAAAGTTTGAAAAACAAACAAATTTTAATAACATCGCAGAGACTAAAAACATATTTAACCGGATAATTAATACTGATTAATTATGTCGACAAATGATGAATAAAACTTGCAGGTGTGAGCCATTTGACTCGACCATATTCAAGGCATGGATTATGAAGGGAATGTGCCCGGCAAATCCTGCAGTGAGATTATTGTTTAACACCTTGAAAGAGAGAGGCTTCAAACTGTTCCTGCTAACTGGAAGAGACCAAGCAACTCTCTCTGCAATCACCACTCACAACTTGCACACCCAAGGCTTCGTTGGCTATCAACGTCTCATTCTCAGGTATTTCTTACACAAAAACCTTCTTTCATTATTAACCTCTTCGATCCACATCTCAAAATTTATATATATATTTCACTGTCATGGACTCCTATGCTTGCTAGAAGAGCATCTATACGAAACAATTTGACACGCTTCTTCTAACTCATTTATGGAAAACAAACAAAATACTGATATAGCTAGCTACCACGTTATAACTATAATTTATTCCATGCAATTTGTTTATGATGACATGATGCATGTGTGTGTTAATCTAATAATAATAATAATAACTCATAAATGTCTCAGTCCTATGAATATTTTTTATGAAACTCGTGACAGAAAACACCGTTTTCCAATTATTTAATGGGAGAAGACAGAGAGAGGATAAAAGATATGGCGTAATTGATGGTGTGACGAGGATTCCAATTATTTGTTGACCTTTGCGTAACTTCCTAGAAACACTCCTCTCTTCCTTTCCGGTCAAACTTTCTTCCTCCAATAATACTCCACCACATGCATGCTGTTTCCACTTCATCATTTTACTCTTTCTAATACAACATCAACACTTTCATTAACAAAAATGTCTATTCCTAGACTTACTCAACAACTAGGTCGGCGATGTCTGCGGCTAATTAATTACATTCACAATATTTTGGTTTGGTCTCACCAATGAATCACACATGTCTTTGTTCATGGCATGGTGCATGCATATCAGGTCGGCAACTACTAAAACGGGTAGAGTTAGGTGCCAAGATGTAATATGAAAAAAATCGGAGATTTTTAATCAACTAAACGATTTTATAGTATTTAGAAATCTTACAAGACCATTTTGTGAAAAACATGTCATTTTGTTCACCGTAGAGGAGGGTTGGAGACATGTCTGGTGTGGTGTTTGACAAAGTCCATTGTTGAAAGCATTGGAATCTGGCTGTTTTGTGTTATTTACAGCTAGTGATGCATGACACTACATTCAATAACGCACTATTGTGTGAGAAAGAAAAAAGGACATGGAAAATGTGCAGAGACATTGATGGTGCATTTCTGAGTCCATTTTTTCCACTGCCATTGGATTCTTTTCATATTCCAACTTATTGCCACCTTCCACATGAATTTCACAATCATATCACATCATGAAACCAGCACTTAACCACATAAAATGAAAAATATTAATTCCACAGGTGGTTTTTATTTGGTGAACCATGAATGAATGTGTGTGATGACACCAAAAATATTATATCAAAGTGCATGTAATGTCATGCCATTAGGAAGGAAAATAGCACATTAAAATTAATATCTGTGTTTTGAGTGCTTCTGTAATGTCCACCCACTGATTCATTTAAAAGGTTATTTACTAGAATCATTATGATTTAAGGTGCACTTAATTGTTTACTGAAAAACTATATTATGTTTTTTTTTTCATTTAAAAAAAAAGAAGACAGGCATATGTTATATATCTTTCAACGATCGAAACCTCTGTTATGTGTGTTATGTGGGTGTCAAATACCCGGTCTAAGTGACCATGTGCTTAAAGGTGTTTGATAATTTTCAAAAAGAGAGTGAAAAGCTAATTGCATAAACTGTGTTTGCACGTCAACTGAACATCTAATCACTGTTTCGTTAGTAAAATAAAACTAAAGAAGAGAAAATACGAGCACTGATATTTGAAAATGTTTTTTCTGCAGACACATATTTACTATTAGTATTTTATTAATGAAGAAAATTGAATCAGAAACTTTTTTTTTAAACTAAGTTTATAGTATTAGCAGAAGACTTGAACTCGTAACCTATATATTAACAGTGGTAGCTGTGGTTGTAGTCAACGGATTTGATGGTGTGATATGGATGAAGAAAAAAAGGGCAAAAGACTTGGTCAGATGACACTTTTTTTCTCCGTATTGTCCTGGTCAACGTCCGTGCAGGCAAAATCCATAAAGAAAGCTTCCTCTTTATTTACTTTTCGTCTTGGTGTGCTGCAAGATACACCCAAGAACAAACAAACGACACAGATATCCACCACCACTTTTGGTGGACTTTGTCCTCGTCAATGGAAAACTCTTGCTCAACCTCCTCTTAATATTTAATCATTAGTCAATCAAGACTTTTAACAAAATCACTTGCTAAACTGCGCAAATGGTGATTTGTAACAGTGAAATAAGACTTATAAACCATAACTTTTTTATGAGCTTTTAGAGGGAAGGTTTACTCGAGAAACCTGAGTCCAATCATATAAGAGATTGATATTATTCTTAACCTAAAATGATCAGGAGTCGAATCACTATTCTAAATCTAAAAGAAAATGAGTTTATGAGTTTTGGTTTGTGCAGGAGTCCTGAATACAAAGGGCAAGGTGCAGTGAAATACAAGTCAGCAATTCGGAAGGAGATAGAAAGAGAAGGGTACAGAATATGGGGAAATGTTGGAGACCAGTGGAGTGATCTTCAAGGAGAATGTTCGGGCAAACGCACTTTCAAACTCCCAAATCCCATGTATTTCATATCTTGAAATCATCCATCTGTTAAGGTTGTCTTTGCTTTGTTATTGTCACAGCTCATCAAAGAAGCTTGTGTTCTTCAATATTGAGTTTTCAAAACGAACACACGTATTTTAGTTAGTATTTTTACCTTGTACTTTCCACCTCCTACTACATTCTACCACCTTCACAACTTAGTTAATGGCTATTTTCGACTTGTACTCGAGAAACCAGTGCTTGCCCAGTTAATGGTTATGTCGTCTTATTTAAAGTGTTCATGCCTATTGTCAAAGCAACTGAAGTTAATCGGTAACAATAACATAAAGGACGAGAAAAAGTGATTATAAAACACTATAAATATATAAATATGACAAGAGCGTAAATATTAAATTATTCTTAATTAACATGTATAATATCATTTAACATCTTCTTTGAATTCGTAATGCGAAACATCAAGAAAATGAAAATGTTTAATAGGATGAGATTTTGTAAATGAATCAACAACAAGCATAGTTAAAAATAATGCAGTGACTCTATGTTAAAAATGGAAGTGAAATGAGAATCAATTTCAGTAAGTTTCATATGTTTATAATAAAAGACTTAATTTACGAGCAATTTGAATGTCACTCTTATTGTCATATTACATAAGAGTTATTTCTTAAAGAAACCAACGTAACCCAACTATCTTAATAATATTGGTTAGAAGAACATTAACCAATATCTTATTTCTCAAACCGATAATAAAGTCTATCGGTATTATAAGAAAATGTTTTATTAATAATTAATTTTAGTGAATAAAAGTTGTTAATAAATATAGTGATCAATTATAATTTTTTTTTATAACAATGATTATTTTAGTAACCAATAATTTTTTAATTTGTAAATTTGTATCTAAATTAGTCATTATAGGGATTAACAACTTTTTGTCATTAAAATTGATTATTAATGGGACATTTTCTTGTACGACATTGTATAAATGTCTTTGTGTCATGTGTTTGTCCTTTTCAATCTATTAAAATATTTTTAATAGGTTAAAAGGCTTGCTGCATATAGTTCTGATATGAATGTATTCAATTAGTTGAATTGTTATACAATCAACTGAATTTTACTTAAGTCAAGTGAAATTAATAGATTGTATGGACAAATCAACCTGTTGAATTCACTTATGATCATATTAGCTTAATTTTCAAAGAGTAGAGTACCACTTGAGATTTTCTAAGCGCGAAAATAGTGAAACGAATTTGGAAAACTCTTTCTTTGGATTACATAGTGTGCAACTCGTGATTGAAGATCTTTGGATATTGGAGCAAAGTTTTGCTTATGTTGAAGCATTGAAGAACGCATTTTGGTTAGCTAGGGAGAGCCACCACTCAGGTTTAGTTGTTCTTGTACTTTTGAGTGTTTCCTGGTGTGATTCTAGGTCTGCAAGTGGGATCTTGCAGTGTAGGGGTTAATTTTCTTATGGGATTCAAGAATTTTGGTGTTTTTGTTATATTCAAAAGTGTAATTTTTGAAGGATTTTGTAATTCTTTTGATATAGTGCATGATCAGGCTCAGGTTGTCTTAATAAACTAGATGTAACTCAAATATTGAGTGAACCAATATAAAAATCATTGTGTGATTCTCTCTCCATTATCTTGTTCTTCATTTAAATCTTAAAGAAACTCATTAAATCAATCTTTGCAAGGTTTACGTGTTCTCTTATATAATCTAGTGATATAACAAAGTCTGATAAATCAATTGAAATAAATATTGTATGATAAAGCATGTTGTTTGAGTGAGTTTGGTGTTTTTAGTGTTTCTGTAGAATTTTCCATAATATCAATTGGTTGATTTTATATTTCAATTTGTTAAATCATACTACATGAACAAATTAATCTGTTGTTTTTATTTTCTAATCGACTGAAATGCATGGTTTTGCAGCAATAAACTTCTGATTTATTGGTCAATTGAATTCAAATTAAAAGGGTTTTCACAAGTTTTAATTGAGCAATTTTTTAAGTACTTTGTCGATTTAACCCACTTTCTTAGTTAAGAAAGACATTTTAAACTTACATCTAATTCATTTGTATTGCAGTTATCATTTATTGCATGATTGTCACCAATTTGATGTGTCAAAAGCACTAACACCTACACTCGTAGAAACCTTCCTTGTTCTCTTTTCTTTTCTCATATTTTCCACCTTTCTAATACATCTCTTACGTACCTGCATGATGTATCATCCTTTCCAAAACTATCATTATCACCTATATGTAGTTCTTCTTCACTTTCATACAATCCTTCTTCCTCAGATTCAACACCACTGTCATCACCACTTTCCACATCCTCACATTCCAAACTAGTAGCAGCCCTTTTCTCAGCATCCCCAGCTTGAACCTCCACATCCTCACACTCCACACCAGCACCCTTTTCTCAGCAACCCCAACTTGAACCTCCACATCCTCATCATTCAAAACAATAGCCTCCACCCCCATCATCATTCACATTAGTAGCCTCCATATCGTGCTCAAACAACACTCTCCACCACCTCATCATTAACAACAACAGGCACAACCTCCACATCCTCCTGAGCACCACACTCAACACCGCTCTAGGATTGATAATTGGTATTATCATATTTTTTATTATATATTTTTTTTTACCTTTTATTGGTATTTTTATTATTATGTTTTTAAATAATTAAGGGTTTATTTAATAATTTTAGAAAAAATAAGTATTTTATCTATTATTAGATAATTAAGATTTGATTAGATAATTTTAGAAAATATAAGTATTTGAACTTTTATTAGGTAATAAGATTTTGTTAGATGATTTTGGAAAAGATAAGTATTTGGATTTTTTTTTTTGTGAAATATTTTGTAGATAAGTGGAAATCTCATAAGATTTGAAGAATATATCAAAGAAATCAAAATCCCGGATGATTGAAGAATATATAAAAGACATGGGAATCTTAGAAAGTGAAAGATATATATCTCAATGATTATCAATTACAATTTATTCAAGTACTAATTTCAGGACAATCCAGTTCTGAAAAATTTATAAATAGAAGGCTTGAGATAATTAAAAAGCCATTCTTAAAATTCCTCAATTCTTCTGAAAACCTTTGGAGGCAAAGGAACATTATGGAGATTGGAACCATTCAACATTATTCTTTTTCTAGTGTTCAGAATGTATAGGAGTAACTAACTTTTTGTATTCATTAGGGTGGGACGTAATGTATCTTAACTCTTTGTGATTTCTATTATTCAATATTTCTTTTCCATATTGTTGTGTTTTATTCTCGATCTTAACTGTAAGATAATTATTGATTGCATATTTGTGGGTATCTAATCATTGGACACGATATTAGAACCTAGATTAGAATAGACAACTAATTGATTGTGCATCTAGACATAGAGTATCTCATTGATCATTCTTAACATCCAAACTTAAAGCTTAATGCGAACATTTAATAAAGAAAGGTCTAAGACATTAAGATTCTTATTAAAGTTTTAGAAATATATTGTTAGTGTTTTCATATTGATTTGATGCATGAAATTCAATCATAGTGAAGTCTTTACCACATAAGAACTTTCACCAATTTAATTGCTTTCTAGATTTTAAAATCTTTCGCACATTCAATATTTATTTTATCACTCCATATGTGTGAACATCGTTTTATATTTCTAGCAAAGACTCACATATGAAGAGATTGTGGAGAAGTAGAGAAAACTGACACGAATTTAATAAAATCTGAGTAGGGTACAACCATTTAATGGAAAATAACTCCATCTAACATGAAACAACAACCATTACAAAATGGCCAAGAGATCAAAGTACCGATTAAGAATAATTAATAAGTATCAAATTTTACAAAAACTCATAGTTAATTGTGATATTAAATGGTTTTACTTTATTTAGAGGATAAAAGTATCCATAAGTATTGTTCAACTATGTTTAATATTTGACTTTATGCACACCAATAAAAAGTTAAAAATAATAAAATAACTATATTTTAGTGTTGCTAAAAATTAAAATAGTTACACATATGAAATTTTAAATTAATAGAAAATAAATAAAAATTGTGTTAAACATCTAAAAAGTTAAAAAAACAAAAAAATAAATAAAATATGAATTAAATAATAAAATAATTATATTTTAATGTTATTAGAAAATTCAAAGAGATTTTTTTTGCAGAAATTAAAAGTCGTATCTTTCAAATGTTTCAAGTCTTTACATGTAAGGCTTGTAGCGAGAGACTCTTTGAGTGTTAGAGACATCTTTTCTTACTTTTTAGTAGAGACAAATTAGAAATTTCAAAGTGTTTATTTTGTGTAAGAGAGATATTGCTTAGAAATTTCAAAGGATATTTTTATCTTTATAAAATCTGCTATATGAATTTATAATATAATTGATTAATAAAGTTAATTATTCTAGCTTTTAATATAAAAATTATGAAATCAAGGATTACTAATTATACCTTAACGAGTACCATAAAGGCACTTGTTAGCATTCTCATAAATTCTCATAAATTATATTTAAGAAAGACTATTCATTACAAATTTAATGTGTGTGGAAAAGCTAAATTAGATTCTTTATTGAATTTTGATATTATCCTTGTACATGCCTTCAAAATATTTAGAAATACTTATTTTTATATTTTAATAAGAATTTTAATATTACTAATATTAATGTATTTTAATACTTAACAATGAATAACAGGAGTTATAAATTGGCTTAGTGGTAAGTAGGGATATCAACGGTTCTTCGTTGTTGCGTGTTAACCCTTCCTCAATTAGCTGTTGTAACGGTTAGATTCTCAATCAAATCACAAAATCAAACCGTTTTTCCCTCTCTCAGTTATAAAATCCTTCTTCCACAACCCACTATTCACTCACAAACATCCAAAATCACTTTTCCCCTTTTTCAAAACCCTAAAACCCCTTTTCTGCAAATCAATGGCAGAACGACGCAAGAAGATTCCCACTCGTCGACGAGGTGCTCAACCTTCATCCTTTGTTGATCTTCCTCCGAGAGATGCCTCCATTGATGGCTGGATCTCTAATGAAAGTAGACGTCCAGATTTTCTCACCCTTTTCAAAGAAAAACCACTACAAATGCCCAAGTTCATCAACAATGGCTGGTTCTGAAACCAAGGATTCTCCTGCCCTGATCTCTTTGAAGAACAAGGCATTCGATTCTTCACAAAAATGCAAGGTGTTTACTATCCCGATCTTGTTCGCGTTTTCAATTACAACCTCAAATTCAGGGGAAACATTGGGTATACAAAAGTCAAGGGAGTGGAGATCATTCTTGATGATGATATCTGGATCAACGTAGCACGAATTCCTCCTTCTGCTGACCGCACATCCATCTTGTCTACTCACATCGACGACTTCAATAGAATTCTTACATACCAGTCTCTTTTAAGGCAGCCTGATTTGCACATCAACAAAAAGTTATTGGCTGGCCCTCTCACAATTGAGGCAAGGTTGTTGCATTATCTCATTGTCTGGATTATGTGCCCACGTGGCACCAATCATGCTCAATCCAGTGAAGCCGACCTACTGATCATCTATTGTTTAATGATTCATATTATGATTGATTGGTCAATGTTGTTTATGGAGACCATGCTTAAGGCAAGGAAGCTTACCCAATATCCTCTTCCGTACTCTTTTCTCATATCTCGCATATGTGAGTACAAACAGGTTCCAACCGAGGGGGAACTCTGTCAAAGCACCTCACCTTCAAATGAAATCTCTGATTTTTCCCTCAAGCAAATGAAGATTGTGCAATTTGGAGGTGGATATGTTCATAGAGATGATGTTCCTAACTATGAAGATGATGAAGGAACTCCCTCCCAGATCCTGTCCCTCCTCAAACCAATGTTGGTTCTTCAAGCAATGCTGCAACAAGCTCTTCCACCTCCTTTGAAGACCATATTCTTGGCTTGAATCAAAGACTTGAAGACTTCTTCCTTATATCTACATCTCGCCATGAAGAAGTCCTTATGTCCATTGGAGAAGTCAATACTAGACTCTCCAATTTAGAAACAAAATTTGATGCATTCACTCATGATGATGACATGAGTGAAGAATTTTAGGAGATGTAGTTGTTTAATTTAATGTTATTGCTTCTTGTGTAATGACTTTCTCTTTGAAATAACAAATTCTCTATGTTATATTTGTCTAGTGTTTTCTTACTCTCTTTCATGAGCCCTTTTTTATCTTCTAATCAAAATAGGGGGAGAAAAAGTTTAAAGGGTTGTCTCACTATTTCTTTCCCATAAGTTGTTTAAATGCAGGAATTTCAGAAACTTTAAACATATATTTGATCATCATCAAAAAGAGGGGAGAATGTTGATAAAAGAAGAAGATTGATTAAAAGATTTTGATGATGATAAAGATGCTGAAGAAAACACTTGAAGATATTGAAGACAATATAGTTTATGTTTAAAGATTCTTATTGTAATATACTTAAACTTTTTCTAGTTATGTACAAAATTGTTAGAACAACACCCAGCCCGCAACTCCTTTGAGAGAAACTCATTTTTCGCAAAAATCAGTATGGTAATCGATTACCAACTTATAATAATCGATTACCAACTCAAAAAAAAATCCTATTTTTCAAAACCCACTTAAGATAATCGATTACCACAAATGGTAATCGATTATCACTGACAGTTATAACTTGGCTCTTGAAAAGTGACTCGAAATAATCGATTACCATTTGGTAATCGATTACCACTGGCAGTTATAAAAATATTTGTTCAAATTTGTACATGAGATAATCGATTACCATTTTGGGTAATCGATTAACACTACAAAACTTTGTTTTCGAAAATCACTAGAATAATCGATTATCTTAAGTGGTAATTGATTATTCTTGGCAGTTTCAGTTAAACTCTTCATTTCTAACTCAGTCTGCGAAAATCTCTTTAAATAGAACTCAGTTTTCAAACTTCAAACTACCTTTTTAAGATTCAGAGTTCTTGTGCTGTGACTGCAAAGTGTTACTCTGTGAGATTCTTAAAAATAGCTTTGAAAAGCCTAGTGTGAGTGAGTGATAACTTTTTCTAAGTAAAGTTCTTAGAAGATTGAGTGTTGTGTTGTTGCTAGGAAAGC